>JAEEGK010011365.1_pt1 | contig 20354 bp, 14 predicted proteins | sample 8958771 | NCBI WGS metagenome assembly JAEEGK01 (sample SAMN16246547, study PRJNA631951) | gut metagenome | biome: gut microbiome; feature: rumen; material: SC-attached | host: Bos | place: Iran: Karaj | collected 2018-10
CCCCTCACCGTAACGCCCGCCGGATATTATGCCGACGACGACAACGGACGCCTTGCCGTATGGCCCGCGCAAAACAACGTCGAGATTGTTTTTGAGGATTTGCAATTGGTAAAGCAACAGCGCAACAACGCTTACCGCGACGGCATCAGCAATGTGAGCAGCACGATGCCTTATTCGGTGGAGCGCGACGACGGTAGCCGCATTACCATTATGGGTAGTCCTAATATCAGCAATATCAAGACCGTGATGATTGGTATCCGCAACCCATCGCAGTCCACCAACCGTGGCGAGGACGACGGTATGAACAAATCAGCCGAAATTTGGGTGAACGAACTCCGCCTTACCGACTTCGACGAGGACGGCGGTTGGGCGGCTCGCGCAAAGGCTGAATTGCAATTGGCAGACCTCGCAACTGTCTCTCTCTCAGGTTATACGCATACGCCGGGATTTGGAAGCATCGAGAAAAAAGTTTCGGAGCGTCATCAGGAGACTGTCTATCAATACGACTTCAATTCGATGTTGCAACTTGGCAAATTTTTCAGCAACGATTACGGCGTGAGGATGCCGTTTTATTACGGAATATCAGAGAGTTACGAATTGCCAAAATACAATCCCGTTGACCCCGACATCGAACTCAAAACCACTCTCCGCGACCCCAACCTCACCGAGGAGCAGAAAGACGAGGTGCGCGACCGTTCGATTACTTACGAGCGTCGCAAGAGTCTGAATATGACCAACATCCACATCGAGGGACGCAGCGATGAGGCTAAGCGCGACGCCAAACTCCAAAAACTCATCAAGGCAAACCCCGACGCCGACCCCGCAACACTCAAACTCGACGAGCCGAAGAAACAGAAGCAAAAGCCTTTCTTCCACGTGTCGAATTTCACCGCAGGTTTTTCGTACAGCGAATATCTGATGCACAATATCACCATCCGCGAGCAGTTGGACAAGACGTTGCAGACTTCGTTGGAGTACAATTATACCTACAATCCCAAAAATTACCGCCCGTTTAGCCGCCTGAAATTCCTCAGCAACAAGAATTGGGCGTTCATAAAGGATTTCAATTTCTATCTCTTGCCGACGATGGTGGCGTTCAACAGCAACATCGACCGCAAATATTCTTCCATCCAATACCGCAACGTCAGCGCGGAGAGCAGCCTCCTGACGCCTTCTTACAGGAAGGATTTCAATTGGAGGCGCGGTTACGAATTGCGTTACAAACTCTCGCAAAACCTGACGATGAATTTCTCCGCCAACAACGAGAGCCGCGTCAATCCCGACGGCAAAATCGACAATTACGACATCGAAAAATCCCGCGACCGCGATACGCTCTTCCTCAAATTCTTTGACCTCGGTTACAATACGCATTACGACCAAACAGTCAAGTTCAATTGGCAGACCCCAATCAACAAAATCCCCGGCCTCCGTTGGACTTCGCTCAATGCCATTTATAATGCTGATTATGAGTGGGAACGCGGTCTCGACCCGATGCGCGTGGAATCAGGCGCAAGCAACGATTCTTACACCATCAATTACGGTAATACAATCTCCAATTCGGCAATCCTGACATTGAACGGAAGCCTTAATTTTGAGCGTTTGTACAAGACAATCCCGTATTTCAAAAACGTGATGAACCGTTTTACGAAGGACGGCCGCAAGAAGGCCAACACCGAGAAAAAGGAGGTTACATACACCAAATCGCGCATCCGCCTCTCCAAAGGCATTGCGAAGACGATTTATCACAACCTCGGCACAACCGAAGTGGAGCCTACAATCGTTGGCCCGAGCGGCGAGGAGATTAAGGGCAATTTTGACATTGTTGACAAAGACCGCGTAAAGTTCACGCCCGACGACGATTGGGCAAACTGCACGGTAACTGTTGTCGGCAAAAAGGAAATGCCCGACAGTCCGTTCCTCGTTGCCACCGACTACCTGACAATGGCGTTGCTGAGCGTGCGCACCGTTTCGGTTTCTTACAAGAATCAACGCGCCAACACATTGCCCGGTTTTGCGCCCGGCACCAAGATTTTGGGTATGGAAAAATACGAGGATTTTTGGGCACCGGGTTGGGGTTACATTATGGGTCTTAATGACGAAGACTTCCATTACACGGCATCGGAGCGCGGTTGGCTCGTTGCCGACAGCACCCTCGCCACGCCCGTCAAATACACTCGCGGCAACAATCTCAACCTCCGCGTAGCCGTGGAGCCGATTAATACGTTCAGGATTGATGTAAGTTTCGATAGAACAATGCTTTACAATACCGAGGATTATTTCTTCTACACCGACGATGGCTACAAGTCCACCAACAAAATCATCAGCGGCAATTACCGTATGAGTTACAATATGTTGCGCACGGCGTTCCACAAGGTTGGCGACGATTATTCTTTGGATACTTACAACGAGTTCTTGAAAAACCGCGAAATCATCGCCCGCCGCCAATCCTCCGACCGTATGGGGCATAATGGTTACAATGGCGTGCCGCAGGTGGACGAGGAGGGCAATCAGACACACGGCGACTATCCCGACGGCTACTCCAACACGCATCAGGATGTGATGCTTCCGGCGTTTCTCGCGGCGTATGCGGGCGGCAAGGCTGACAATATCGGACTCGACCCGTTCCTCAAAATTCCGCTGCCAAATTGGACTATCCGTTACAAGGGTTTGAGCAACGTTTCGTTCTTGAAGCAATACGTCCGCTCGGCGATGATCAACCACGCTTACCAATCCACATACGCGGTTTCCAATTTCAAGAGCAACGCCAATTACAATTTCGACCAAGAGGACGAGATGGGCAACAGTTTTGCGCGTTACGACGCCAACAACCTCTTCATCCCGAAATACGAAATTGGTTCGGTAACGTTGGAGGAAAGGTTCAACCCGCTTATTGGCATAGACATTTCGTGGGTGAATATGATGAGCACCAAACTCGAATACCGCCGCACCCGCCTTATCACCCTCGCCTTTGCCAACTCCCAAATTTCGGAGGCATACAAGAAGGAATGGGTGATTGGATTTGGTTACAAGTTTGCGCAGTTGCCCTTCAACATCAAGACCGCCTCGGGCGTTACCCGCACCAAGAGCGACCTCGACCTCCGCGTGGATTTTGTAATCAACGACGACAAGACCATCCTCCGCGAGATTGAGGAACTCTACAACGAAATCTCCGCCGGTCAGCGCAGTTACTCCATCAAATCCACCGCCGACTACCAAATCTCACAGCGTTTCAAAATCCGCTTCTACTACAACCACAACATCACGAATCCTTTGATTTCCACGAGTTACAGGACGAGCAACATCAAGTTTGGATTCACGGTGTCGATGGGGTTGGATTAGGATTTTGGAGTGCGGGCGGCTCGCCCGACGAAAAAAATCCCGAAAATTTCTTTTTTGAAGTTTTCGGGATTTTTTGTGCAAAATTACTCCCTCATTTTTTGTTACTTTCAAAAAAAAAATGTTCCTTTGCATCGTTATAATAAAATTAAAATCACCGGCGCTATGCAGAGCAGCGAACTTATCCGTTTTGACTATGCGATGAAAAAACTACTGAGAAACAAAGCCAACTTCGGCGTGTTGGAAGGGTTCATCGAGGTCATTTTGGGCAAAAAATGCAAGATACAAGCCATTCTCGAAAGCGAGGGCAACCAAGATACTTCCGAAGAGAAGTTCAACCGTGTTGACATCAAGGCGCAGGACGAGGACGGCGAAATCTTTGTTGTGGAAGTGCAGACCTCGCGTTATACGTACTTCCTTGAAAGGATATTGTTTGGTGTGTCCAATGCAGTTACCGAGCAAGTAAGGCAAGGCGAAGACTACGACCGCATCAAGAAGGTGTATTCCATAGCCATAGTCTATTATGACTTTGGCGAGGGCAGCGATTATATCTACCGTGGCACTACGGAGTTTCGCGGCGTGAGGACGGGCGACATTCTACGTGTCTCCCGCAAGGAAGAACTCACCGAGGAAGAACTCGCCAAGGAACAGGAAAAAGATGAATTAAAACGCCGCAAGTACAAACTTAAAAAACAGACCGTCGGCGATTTGTTCCCTGAATTTACATTGTTGAGAATCAACGCTTTCCGTCCGTCTATTGCAAACGCTTTGGAAGAATGGATGACATTTCTCAAAGACAACAGCATCAAGGATGACACATCTGTCCCCGGTCTTGTGGAGGCAAAAGAAGTTTTGAAACGCTCTAATATGACTGAGGCTGAGCGAGCCATTTATCTCCGCCACATAGAGGCAATGCGCAACGAAAAGAGCGCGACCGATTATTCGTATGCGTCGGGCAAAGTGGATGGACGTGCCGAAGGTATTGCCGAAGGTGCAAAACAACAAGCCATAGCCACCGCCCGCAAGATGCTTTCAAAAGGCTTCACCATCGACGAAATAAGCGAAATCACTGGCCTTACCCCAGACGAAATTACCACTTTGTAAAATATAATTAGAAAATATTATATAAAACTTTATGATTTTGTTGGATTATAATTACAATCTCATTATGAAAACGAAACATCTATTCTCTATTGGTCTTGTGGCGGTGCTGATGTGCGCCTTGCTTGCTTCGTGTAAGAACGAAGAAGAGACCACACCAAAGAACCCTTCGTGGAATGTGGAACCGGGCAAGGAGCTGCCCAAAACACCAACTACCCAAATCGGTGACGGCAAGGTGAAGGTGTTTGAGCAAGTGGTCAAAGTAGATGATGGCAATGTAGTGAATTTTGATTGCGACACCGTCAACAATCATTATTCTGTGACTTTCAGTGGTGCAGTGCCGGAGGATGTCAAGCCTGGCAAAGTGCTGGTGGTGAACAAGGACAAAGAACTTACCGTTGTGTTGGTAACGGGTGTGGAGAAGTCGGGCAACACGGCAGAGCTTGAGGGCTTGATTGGCGACCTGTCGTATGTATTCTACGACACAGAGTTTGCTATAGCAGGCGACCCTTCGTTGGTAGACAACAAGGATATCCCTGTCTATACTCCTCAGAATAACGAAATTTCTTTGTCGAAGGTAAAAATAGGAGAAATAAAGTTCAGCCAAAAAATTAACGATTGGAACTTTTCGTTCAAATGCTCGGACGAAGTGAAGCCGACATACACAGAGGATGCCAATGGGTATAGATGTAGTATCAATACTAAAGTGACACCTTCTTTTTCAATTAATTACAAGAAAGGTACGACTATAAGCGGCGAAGTGACTATAAGCGGCGAAATAGGAATGAACACCAATTTCTCCTTTGTCTATTGGAACAGATACGGAAAGCCGGTGTGCGAAAGGCAGGCCGACTACGACTTTTATAAGGCAGAAACTCTCGAACAGCAATTCTACATCGACGGCGAGCTTTCGTTTGTGCCGTCGTTCACAGTGGAAGCAAAAGGCGAAATATCCACCGATGACATTGGCAAAAAGGTTCATTTGGGAGAGATGCTGGGTGTACCCATTTCGACTCCGATAGGTGATGTGTATTTCGCATTGGATTGGTTTGCGGATGCGTCCTTTTCTTGTAGTGCGGCCGCCACACTGAAATTTAATGACAACAAAGCCAAGGTGGGCTTGACAGGTCGCCTTGGACATGCGGAATATACGGATGGTTCAGGCAGTATGATCAATAGTATAAAATTAATAAATGATGACCCAAACATATCATTGTCGGCACAATGTGGTATGAATCTTTCATTTGCAATATATCCTTTGCTATCAGGTTCATGGCTTTCCAAAAAAGGACTCGGTCTTGGAATTGGCATAAAGCCGGTTGCAGAAGCCGACATTAAGTTAAAAGGCGAGGCAACCACTTCACCCACAGAACATAATTATGTTTCGACGTCAGGTTCTTTCACCGTTACTCCTAAAATCTGTTTTGGTGCAGTACATGAAAAATGGCTAAAGGATGAAACCAAGTTCTATCCTATTCCTATCTCAATAGGCGAAAAGGGTGTTTCAACAACATATCAAATGACTGCTATTAAAGGAGATAAGTTTGAAGGCTTTGAAAAACTGAAAACTGATGGCGATTTCCTCGAAATCTTCCCGCCATTTTTCAAGTTGGAATGTCCTGGGGCTTTGCATATAAAGTCCATAAAAGATGGCGAATCTTCTAAGACATTTCAAATTGCTGATGTAGATAAAGACAAAATGGAAAACAACATAATTGATTTCCCTATCAAAAAAGGTGTCCCGATAACGATTTCTTTTTCGCCTTACACATTGATGACATGGGATTACCCTGGGCTTACTACTGTAAGGGTGAATGGAGACAAGTTGGTGAATTTTTCGTTCCCGCCCAATGTGATATATCTGAAATCGAGCGATCCTAATTTTTCGGATTGGGTCTTCGGATGTTATCCAGAATATACTTGGACGCCTATATCAGACACCGATTATCTCGAGGCAACAATATGTGATGCAAGTGGTGATGTGAAGGGGTATTGCAAGATAAGAAATTCAAATGCTCCTTTGATACTAACGGTTGGTGTCGGTGAAACCACTGTTGAAAAGGATTCTCCCTTGGTTATATGGGGTTCTGCCGATGGGGTGTGTGACATCGTTGTGTATGTTGATGGCAATGAAATAAAGAGATTAGAGAAAACAACTAATTTCTCTGTCGAACTGCCAACCTCTATTAGTGGTACGCATACTGTTGTTATCAGTGCAAAGGCTAATGGTAGGAGAAGTTGTAACAACTCTTTCGAGTATATAGTTACAGATCCCGAGCCGCCTTACAACCCAGTTACTGGCGACGGCTACGTCGACCTCGGTTTGCCATCCGGCACTCTCTGGGCAACCTGCAACGTCGGCGCAAAGAATCCGTGGGATTACGGAGATTATTTCGCGTGGGGCGAGACAAAACCGAAGGATGATTATTCTTGGTCAACCTACAAGTATGCAAATGGCTGGTATGACAAACTCAAACTTACCAAGTATTGTAACAATTCATCCTACGGTAATGACGGCTATACCGACAATCTTACTGTCTTGCAGCCCGAAGACGATGCCGCCACGGTCAATATGGGCAGCAACTGGCGTATGCCCACACAAGCGGAGTTACAGGAATTGTATGATAATTGTGATTGGGAATGGACGAGTTATTATAATGGAGGAGTAAGTGGATATATAGTAAAGAGCCGTAATACTTCTAATTCGCTATTTCTCCCTGCCGCCGGTTACCGCTTCGGTGGGGATCTCTACCGCGCGGGCTCCAGCGGTTACTATTGGTCGTCGTCGCTCCCTGCGGACGGCCCGGACATCGGGCGCCGCCTCTACTTCGACTCCGGCTACGTGAATCCCGGCAATTGGGGCACCCGTCTCTACGGTCAGTCGGTGCGTCCGGTGCGGTGCAGATAATTACCTTTTCCCGAACCGAAAGATAACGACTATTTCATTTAACCACGCACATCATACGCTAATGCGCTATGATGTACGAGGTTATAGAAATACCGTTTTCCAAACGGTTCGGGTGCTGTTGTAATCGTCTGGAAGACAAAATATCTATAACCCTGTACATTGCGGCGTAGCCGTTGATGTGCAGGGTTATTAAATGAACTACCCCGAAATTTTAGTTTTGGGAAAAATAAAAATTTTGTTATTAAAAAAAATGCTTCTATATTTGTCGTGAAAAAATTAAAGTATTGTTACTATGGGCAAGTACATTACATTCGATTGGTTCATCAAGAAACTCCTCCGCAACAAGGGCAACAGTGTTGTGTTGGAGGGGTTTCTGAGCGTGTTGTTCGGCACACAGATTAAGATAGAGAAGATACTCGAAAGCGAGGGCAACAAGGAGTACGACAATCAGAAGTACAACCGTGTAGACCTTTTGGTGGAGGATGCCAATGGCGAAAAATTTATCGTGGAAGTGCAAAACGATTATGAAATCGATTATTTCCAGCGTATGCTGTTTGGCACGTCGAAGGTCGTCACCGAATACATCAAGGAAGGCGAGGATTACGGCACTATCAAAAAGGTGTATTCTGTCAATATAGTCTATTTCTCGTTAGGACAGGGCAACGGATATTTTTATCGCGGCACCACAGTGTTCCGCAATATGAAAAATAAGCGCGAAGTTCTCAAACTCAGCAAAAAGCAACAGGAGGTTTTCAGGAAGAAAAACGTCTGGGACATCTTCCCCGAATATTTCTTGCTGCGTGTCAACAAGTTTGACGAAGAAGTCAAAGAGCCGTTGCAGGAATGGGTTTCGTTTTTGAAGACGGGCGAAATACCTCAAAGCTACACCGCGCAGGGGCTCGACAAGGCGCGTGAGGTGATGCGTGTATCGGAACTTGATGACGAGGAGCGCAAGGCATACGAGCGTTATATAGATAGCATCCGCATCAGCAAGAGTGTCGCCAAGTCATACGATTATTTGGGATATTCACGTGGCCTTGAAGAAGGTGAAAAGAAAGGACGTGCCGAGGGGCGTGCGGAAGCATTGCTTAATACGGTTCGTAAGGCAAAGTCTATGGGTATGGACATTGAGCAAATTGCGTTGCTCACAGGTCTGTCTGCCGACGAAATTGCCAAAAATTAATGAAAACATTTTTACAAAATCCATATAAAAATGAAAAAACATTTCATACTAATAATCTCGTTGCTGATGTCGATGCTCCTTTGGAGTTGCGGCAAGGAGGCGGAAGAAATGCCGGATTGGGACATCACGTTGACACCCGTCAACGAAGCGTATTCCGGCGAAACTGCCACGGTGGAAGTCAAGGTAAGCAAAGCTGTTGAGATTCAGCTTTTGGTGGACGGCTCGTTGGTGCAATCGACATTGGGCGGCTCGTTGGTGTACGATGTGTCGTCGTTGTCGGTAGGCAACCACACAGTGAAAGTGTCCATTGACGACGGCTATGGCGTGTACGAGAAGAGTTTTAGTTGCAGGATTGTTGCAAAGTCAGTGATGGATAATACCAACGGCAAGCCAAACGACAATAATCCAAACGACAATAATCCAAACGACAATAATCCCAATGACAATAATCCCGAAGTCCTGTCGTATGATTACGTTGACCTCGGCTTGCCCTCTGGCACTCTCTGGGCAACCCGCAATGTCGGCGCAGAGAATCCGTGGGACTACGGCGATTATTTTGCGTGGGGCGAGACCGAGCCGAAAGAGGAGTATAGTTCGGACACATACACATACAACGACAATCCATCCGTCCTTGACGCACAGCATGATGCCGCCACAGCCAACTGGGGCAGCGACTGGTGTATGCCTACGCAGCAACAATTCCAGGAGTTGAAAGATAATTGTACGTGGAAATGGACAACACGAAATGGCAAGAATGGTTGCGAAGTAAAAGGCAAAAATGGTAACTCGATATTTTTCCCTGCCACCGGTTACCGCCTCGGTACTTACCTCTTCTCCGAGGGCTCCGAAGGTAACTACTGGTCGTCGTCGTTCTGTTCGGACAACTCGAACGACTGGCGCGACGTCTGGCACTTCCTCTACTTCTACTCCGGCTACGTGAATCCCGGCGAATGGTGCGACGGTATCTACGGTCAGTCGGTTCGCGCCGTGCGGTGCAAATAATCCCTCATTTAATTTTTCGGGAGGGGGACACGTTCGCCCTGTCGGGGCTTGGTTCGCGATGGTGGATGTCTCCATTCAACGGACACTTTTATTATCTTTGCACAAACGCAAAAATTATGTTGACAACAAAAGACATTGGACAAATTGGCGAGGATGCCGCTGTGAAGTATTTGGAGAGTCAGGGATATGTAATCCTCGACCGTAACTGGCGTTGCGGTCATCTTGAACTTGATATTGTGGCATTGGATGGCGAATTTTTGGCAATTATAGAGGTGAAAACCCGTGAGGTCAATTCGCTCTTGTCGCCGACGGAAGCCATTACAAAATCTAAGCAGAGCAATCTTATAAGTGCTGCAAATGGTTATATCCGCAAAAACAAACGGCACGAGGAGGTGCGCTTCGACATTGTTTCCGTAATCCATCACAATGGCGACGTGCAAAATGTGGAGCTTATAAAATACGCCTTTTACCCGTCGCTGAGGACACGATAAAAGGCGCAATTATTATCATTAAAAATCCAATCCCAACGAGAAGTAGAACGTCCTCGGGAGTATTACGTGGCCTTCCAGACCCCACGCCCAATCGAGGCGCATAAAGTATCCGAGGATGCTTGTCCTGAGTCCAAATCCATATCCTGCCACCATAGAGGGCCTTTCTACATCAATTATCATCCTTATCGGGCCGTCCACGAGGTCAAATTTGTTGTAGGCATTGTCGGTGCCGGGGATGAGTCCTGTCCACGCCGAGCCAGCGTCAAAGAAGCCCACAACTTGAAAATCGTTGATTAACTTGCTGCTGAGCGGACGGTTGAATATGTAGCGGAACAGGGGCAGGCGGAGTTCGGTGTTGAGTACGGCGAAGGTGTTGCCGTTGCGGCAGTTTTGGATGAAGCCGCGCATATTGGTGCCTACTGCTTGATAAATGTAATTTTCCTCGTTGTCGATGCGGATAGACTGGTCGAACCTCTTGCTGATGTCTGACGAGAATGTGGTCCAATTGTCCACGCCGCCGAGGTAATAGAGTATTTTGCCTGAGCCAAAGGATGTTGCGCCTGCCACACGTGCCGCAAATATCATACAGCGGTGCAAGGGCTGATAATATCGCCAATCGAATCCCCACGACGAAATGATGTCGTAGCGGCCTTCCAATTGTTGGTAAAGTTCGCTCCATACCTTGCCGCGTATGCCGGCGGGGATGTTGGTGGTGATTTGGCGCGAATTGTCGAATACGTATTCGGCTTTTGCCTTTGCAAATACTTGGTATTCTTGGTCTTGGTCGAGGTTGTAGGTGTCGATGACGAGCGGCTCAGCCTTGTCGTAACGGAGTCCGAGAGTGCCTTTCACCGCCGATACTTGGCTGAACGGGTAGCTTGCTATGAACATTACTTCGTTGGACGCTACTTTGGCGTAATCTTCGGTGGTGTATGTGTTGCGGTGGAATACATACTGCTTGTCGAGGCGTTTGCGGAGATTTTCGAGGGAGAAATAATACTCGTAGCTGTCGAGATTGCCGCCGATGCGGAACGCCGCCGTCAGCCTGTAATCCTCAAACAAATCCTTGATGCCAACCTTGAAAAACGCCGACGCACCCGGATCGAAGTAATATGGACCGCCCGTAAATGGCTGGTAGCCTTGGCTCAACGACGAAAAATCCACTTGGCTCACCAAGTAGTCGGTGTAGAATGTCGTGAAGTACAGTCGTTGTGTGGGTCGCTCCATCTTTTCGTTGATGTGGCGCGCCTTCAAGTCCTCGTTGTAAAAAATCAACTGGTGAGCCAGACTTTTTTCCTCCTCGAAGTAATAATTGGTGATGTCGTACTTCATACTGTCGGGGTGGATGAGGTTTTTGGGCGGATTGGCTACAATGCTGTCTATGCGCTGGCGTTCGAGTTTTGCCTTGTGCTGCTTCACTGCTTCCAACGAATCCGTCTTTTGCTGCTTTTTGTCAACAATGGCGCGGAAATATGTGGGTTGCAGGATGGCGGGCAGGTGTTCACGGTTTTGGATTGGCTCGGTCTGCATCACGTAGCGTCCACGGTTGCGCGAATTGAAGGTAAGTTTGTTTTGCGGCCTGCTGATATTGAGGTGCAGGATATTGTGACGTTTGTTGGATACAGGTTTGTAATTGTTGGTATATCGGTAATGCACCACCGTATCTATCGCGATGATGGTGCTGTCATAGACCGATGCGTAGCGGTTGACTATGCCGTTGCGGTCGGAGAGATACGAAAACGAATTGTGCGAAATTTCCGCCGGTGAGGTTTCGTTTTCGTATTTGGTGTTGGTGATGCGGCGGAGTACGTTAGATTTGTGTTTGTAATCATAGACAAAAAGGTCGTATGTCTTGCCGATTTTGTCGTGGTCGTCCACTTTTTCCACGCGCATCGTGTCTGAGAGACGGTTGGACGCAAAGATGATTTGCGTGGAGTTTTCTACAAACTGAGGGTCGATGTCGTCTGCCAAATCCTTGGTTATCTGTTCGTAAGAGCCTGATGCAACGTTGATTACTATCAAGTCGGTAAGGCCAGACAATTGCACCGACATCACCATATTGAGTCCGTCGTCGCTGTAAGACATAGAGAATACCTTGTCGAATTTTGGCAGCATTCGGCGCAACATTTCACCGGTGGTGGTATTGTATTGATATAGATATACATAGCCCTGCTCCTCAATTACAAAACTTATCAGTTGTCCCGATTTGTGCCAAGCTGCCACGGGGTAATTGTAATCGATGGTCTGGGGGAGTTTGTGCTCGCGGGCGATGAGTTTTTTGCGCTTTTTGGTTTGATTGTCAATTAAAAACACCTTGTAACGCCCCTGCTTGTTGGTGCAATAGAAAGTGTATTTGCCGTCGGGCGATAGCAACGGCTTGTCGTATAGGGTGTTGCGCTTGTATTTGGCGATGACGTCGTTGTCGTGCGGGGCGGTGTCCTTGGGGATGCGGCGGCCGTTGGGTATGCCAAATTTGTCGTTGTAATATGCCACCCAGTCCTTGTTCAATTGTCGGAATTTGACGTTCAAGACTTGCTTGATGGCAAGGTTTGGGTTTTTGTTGACGCCGGTGAGGTAGAGGATGCCGGGGATGGCGTCGCGTCCGTAGGCACGGTTGATGTAATACCACATCGAATAGCCGGCGTATTTGGCGTCGTCGCCGGTCAAATAACTGATTTTACGGTATTTGCGCGATTCAAAACCGTCTTTGATGATGTCTTCGATTTCGGCGTCCCAATTTCTGGCTACATAATATGACAGGCCGTCGCTGTACCATTCGGGCATTGTGGCTGTGCCTGCGCTCTGCACCTTGTTGCGGATGCCGTTGCCGTTGATGGCTGTGCCGAGCACTATCTGCGCCACTGCCTCGCGTATCTGCGTGTCGTATTTGTTGTGGTCGCCGTCGTAATAGAGCAGAATCTTGTTGTCGATTATCTTTGCCACGCCGCCGAGGTTGCTCTGCTTGTCGCCGGTCACGAGTCCGATGTTGCTCTGACGGTATTCCGCGAGCCTATTATAGACAATGAAAATAATGCGCCTTTGCAGCGTCTTGCTGAATGTCTTTTCGATTTCGGGGATGATTTCGAGTGCGCGGTCGCAGGTGTATTGCGCTATGTCCTTGCCCTGCTGGTAGTAGTAGGTGTCAAATTTGGGGTAGCGGTAGTACATCCATTCAAACTCGGAGTATTGAACGCGGTTTTGCCCGAAGTCCATCTGATGACCGTTGTAAAACTGGGCTCCGGCTGTCGCGTATATTATGCTGAGTGCCGCTGTCAATATGATGCGCAATATGTTTTTCATAGTTTAGATGTTTTCCTTTTTCTGTTCGGGTATTACTAAATTGACTTCGTTGAAGGCGTATTGCTGCGCCTCGTGAGTTTCGGCGTCCTCCACGGTCAACATTCCGTTGTGATCGACGTCGCGTATGATTCCCTTGAACACCTTGCCGCCGCTCCTGTATATCAGGGTCTTGTCGAGTCCGAGCATCACGCTCTTGTAATTCCGCATCAATGCATCGGCGTTGGCGGTGCTGATGTCGTATATCTTTTGACGCAGGATTTCGATAATGGTTGAAAATTCGTCGTCCAAGTTGTATTGCAAGCCGGTATTGTTGGCGAGCGAAGTCGGGTTTGGGAGGTTTTCGGGGAATTGGGTCTGGTTTATATTGACGCCAATGCCAATGATGCTGTAACGGATGTAATGTCCGCTCACAGTGTTTTCTATCAGCATACCGCAGATTTTTTTCATACCGACGTAGATGTCGTTTGGCCATTTGATGGATACGTCGTTGACACCTTTGCCCTTCAAGTATTCGGCTACCGACAATGCCGCCGCCTGCGATAGCATAAACTGGTGGCGGGCTTCCAATTTCACCGGGAAATACACGTAACTGAACATCAGGTTCATTGCGTTTGTTGAGTGCCAGGTGTTGCCGCGCTGTCCGCGTCCGTCGGTCTGGAAGTCGGCGCGGATTACAAAATCTCCTTTCGGGGCTACGCCGTTTTGTATCTGTCGTTGAGCCTCGTCGTTGGTGGAGTCTATGATGGAATATCTGATTTCGTTGTCCATTATTGTTGGTTGTTTTTGGGTTGTGGTTGGTTGCCACGGTTTACTCTCAGGCGGATAATCTCGATTTTAGGGCGTTTCACTTGCAGGATTTTCATACAGAAAGGCCCGTCGGTGATTTCGTCGCCGTATTTCGGGATGTCCTCGTTGAGTTTTAGGATGTATCCGGCGAGGGTTTCGTATTCGTCGGATTTGGGCAGACCAATTTGGTATTTTTCGTTGATGTAGTCTATTTCGAGGCGTCCTGAGAGGATGTACTCGTCGGGCGCGGTCTGTTTTTCGATGAGGGCTTGGTTGTCGTGTTCGTCCTCTATCTCGCCGGTGATTTCTTCTATGATGTCTTCCACCGTCAACATTCCCGCCGTGCCGCCGTATTCGTCAATTACGATTGCGACGCTCAGACGGCGTTTGATAAACAGTTTGAACAATTGCTCCGCCGTCATCGTCTCTGGCACTTCGATGGCGTTGGTGAGGATGCTTTTGATTGATGTCGGATTTTTGAACAATGACAATGCATTGACGTAGCCCTTCACATTGTCTATTGACTTGTCGCAGATGAGGATTTTTGAATAATTGCTTTCTATGAATTTTTCCTTCAACGTGGCGATGCTGTCGTCGATGTCGGCGTGTACTATCTCGTTGCGCGGCACAAGGCACTCGCGGATTTTTATGTTGGTGAAGTCCAACGCTTTGAGCAGGATTTTGAAATCGTTGTCGTGGTAATTGACGGTGTCGGTGGTGGTCGGCGTGTTGTCTTGGAACGGCAACAATTCGTGAAACTTGTCGATGCCCTTCTTCTCGGCGCGTGCCACTATCGGAAACAGAACCACGTACAGCCACGGGTATATCAGATTGGAGATGCCGGATGCAATTGCCGCAAAATGTCTCAAAGATTCGTTGCTCTTGCGTGCCATAAGTGCGGCGGGCAGGGTGTCGAAGGTAATTATGGCTACAATGATTGCTGCCAATGTCACCAACATCCGCATCCAGGCGTTTGCAAATTCAAAACAGCCTGTCAAAGCCGTCATTGCGATGCCGAGCATACAGAGCGACACTATTTCGCCGGTGTGCATCAGCGTGGTGCAGAGGTCGATGTTGTCATTAGGGCGGAAAACCACTCCTTGCCGTATGGCTCGTTGACGGATGTCGATGTCCAATATCAGTTTGTCGCACGACGAGAGGGCTGCCTTCATTCCCGCAAAAAACGCTGTGGAAGCAGCCCCGATTGCAAATAGCGATATTGATAGTGCCGTCATTATTTCCTAAAAGCAATGTATTGTGAAAAAACTACAAACAATTCCGTGACCAGCGTCGTGAGGACTATCTGTCCGAGGGTTTTCAAGAAGTGGTCGAATCCGAAAGTGTCGAGCATAAAAAATGCCACGTGGTGTATCAGCACGAGCAGGCTGCTGTAATAGATGTACCACTCGAAGCCCATCTGCATCAGGTATGGGCGCGTGCCGTTTTCGTAGCCGTCCCTTGGGGCAAGCATCCCGAGCACCCACGGCCTTGCAAATGCCATAAGCGTGGTGGCTCCGGCGTTGAGTCCCGGCGTGTCGCAGAATACGTCGTTGGCAAAACCCATTGCGAAGCACAGCAGCAGCAACGCCCACCTCGGCGTCTCAAACGGCAATGCAAGCACAAACAGCGTGTAGAACATCGGTGTGATGCCCCATACGCCGAGACTGATATTGTTGATAATCATCACTTGCATCAACAACAATATCAAAAACATTATCATTATCCTGCCGTATGCCCTTATGTCCATTTACTGCTCGAATTTTGACTCCTCTGCCTCCAAATCTTTGCGCTCTTGCTGATTGAGGTTTTCGATGACGAAGACGTTGGATAGGCTCTTGAAGTCGGTTAAAAGTTTTACCTTGATGGAATAAAAATTGTCGTCGCTATTGCGCTTGAAGTCCTCGATGGTGGCTACTGGTATGCCCGGAGGGAATATTGCCGAGTATCCGCTCGTGACCACCGTGTCGCCGTGGTGGAGTTCCACGTGGTTTGGTATTTCGGTGAGGGTTGCGTAGCGGTAGTCGTCGCCTGTCCACACCACGGAGCCGTAGAAGTTGTTGGTTTTGAGTTTTGCGGAGATGCCGGTCTTGCTGTTGAGCAGCGATATTGCGAGGGCGTAATGTTGTGACACAGCCACTACAACTCCCGCTGCGCCAGCCGCCGACATCACACCCATATCGGGCTTGATGCCTTGTTCGCTGCCTACGTCGAGGGTGATGAAATTGTTGCGCCGGCTTGCGGAGTTTTTGATGACGGATGCTCTGATGGCGCGGTATTCAATGCGCCCGGTGGAATCGGCGCGGTCGTGGAATCGCGCAGTGTCCCTTACGATGAAATCGTCGGAATTGGCTCTGATGTTGGACAGCACCTGCATAAGCATTTCGTTTTCCTCACGGAGATTGAAGTAGCCGACGTAGTTCCACGTAAAATCATATATGTTGCCTATGATGTAGTTTGCCGAGGTGTGGAAGACAGCGTTGCGCCTTCCGTTGCCGTTAACGAGCATTATCAAAGACAACACTTCCAATAATATGAAAAGCAGGAGGAAATGTATCCTCCTTAGGAATTTGAGCAGGCTGTCCATCCTGTTTTTTTACTATTGAAATGAGGCTGCCGCCGCCTTCGGATTGTAATCGTATGGGCTTCGGGCAACCTCTTTTTGTTTGTTATTTCAGAAGGAACGGGAATTTATCGACGTTCTTCAATGCTATTCCGGTACCACGTGCCACGGCGTGCAGCGGGTCTTCCGACACCTTGACAGGCAGGTTGGTCTTTTCGGCGAGCCTCTTGTCGAGTCCCCTGAGCAACGCGCCGCCGCCGGTGAGGTGTATGCCGTTTTTGAAGATGTCGGCGTACAATTCGGGAGGCGTCTGCTCCAATACATTGAGGATTGCCGCCTCAATCTTGCCGAGCGACTTGTCGAGGCAGTGGGCTATCTCCTGATACGAAATCGGGATTTCCACCGGCAACGCCGTCATCTGGTGAGGTCCGCGCACCATATAGTCTGCGGGCGGGTCTTCGAGGTCGGTGATTGCCGAGCCTACGTTTATCTTGATGGCTTCTGCCGTGCGGTCGAATACCTTGATATTGTGCTGGTGGCGCATATATTCCATAATGTCCTCGGTGAAGTCGTCGCCGGCGATGCGGATGCTACGGTTGCAGACGATACCGCCGAGCGAGATTACGGCGATTTCCGTTGTGCCGCCGCCTATGTCCACAATCATATTGCCTTCCGGTGCTTCCACGTCGATGCCGATACCGAGCGCGGCCGCCATTGGTTCAAAAATCATCCACACGTCTCTTGCTCCTGCGTGCTCTGCGGAGTCGCGGACGGCGCGGCGTTCCACTTCTGTGGAGCCGGAGGGTATGCCCACAACGATTTTGATGGCTGGCTGGAAGAGAAGCCTCTTGCGGTTGCCCATCTTGATCATACCGCGAATCATCATCTCTGCTGCCTTGAAGTCCGCGATCACGCCGTCCCTAAGCGGACGGATGGTGCGTATATTTTCGTGCGTCTTACCGTGCATAAGTTGCGCCTTCATACCGATGGCGATAGTCTTTTCTGATGTATGGTCGATGGCGACAATTGACGGCTCGTCCACCACAATGCGGTCGTGCATTATGATGACGGTGTTAGCCGTTCCGAGGTCCATCGCCAACTCTTGCGTGAAGAATGAAAAAAGTCCCATTTTTTTTGTTTTTGTTTTTCTTGTTTTTCAAATTCCAAAAATTTGCCGTTTGTTTTTGTTTCTTGTAGTTGTCGTTTCTTTATTGCGGCAAAATTATCATTTTATTTCCAATAATACAATGATTTTGCCATAAATTTTTTTACAACATAATTTTAAACGAATTTTAATAAATTAAAACGAATTACTTGTTGTGTATCGTTGTAATTCGTTTTAATTCGCTGTAATTCGTTTTAATTATTGTTTATGCCAACATCTTTTTGATTTCGTCGGCAAGGATGTCGAGCGGGATTTCCTTCTGGACGCGCTGTTTCCACTCGTTCTTGTCGGTGATAGTGTCGGCGAGTTGCTTGCCGAGTTTGAGGTTTTTGACCGATGCAACGCCTTTGGCAGCCTCGTCGCCGCCGATGATGATGGCGAGGGGGCAATTGTTGCGGTCGGCGTATGCCATCTGGTGCTTCAAGCCGCGTTTCGCGCCGTAATATACTTCCGTGTCAATGCCGGCGGCGCGGAGTTGCATCGCTGTCTTTTGGTAGAGCGGCATCAGGTCGTCGTCAAATACAATCACAATCACTGCGCCGTCTATCTGCTCCGGCACTTGTCCCGTAAGGGTCAATAATTCCGCGAGCCTGTCAACGCCGATGGATGCGCCCGTAGCGGGTACTTTGACGTGCAACAAATTTTCCACAAGTCCGTCGTAACGACCACCGCCACAGATACTTCCTACGCGGCGTTCACGGCCTTTGGCGTCCTTGTATGTCTGCAACGATTCCACCTCATAAATCGGGCCTGTGTAGTATCCGAGACCGCGCACCATACCGGGGTCGAGTATCGCCACTTGTTCGTCGTATCCAAGGTCGGCGAGGATATGGTCGATGAGTTCGAGTTCGATGACACCTTCTTTATATGTGTCGTTTTCGTATGCGGGTTTGGATTTGAGTTTTTCGATTACGTTGCGGCGAGTGTCGTGCTGCTCAAAATCTTTTATGTAGTTGATAATGAGGTCAACGTGCTGAGCGTCAAGACCCAAGCCGGGAATTTGTGCGCCCGAAACTTCGTCCACACGTCCGCCGCCAAGTTCCTGAGCCACGGCGTCGATGCCTATCTTGTCCAATTTGTCAATGATGCGCATTACCGACATTTCTTCGTCCTTGTCGGTGATGCCGGAGTAGGCGAGGAGTCCGTTTACAATCTTGCGGTTGTTGATTTTGATGAGGTATGTGCCGCGTTTGAGACCGATGTTTTCGAGTGCTTGCGAGAGTATGATGCAGTTTTCTGCGTCTGCGCTTACGTCTTCTGCGCCCACGGTATCGAAGTCCATCTGCCAAAATTCCCTGAACCGTCCCGGGTCGAGTTTTGCCTCAAAACGATAGACGGGGCCATATTGGTAACGGCGGAAAAGGTTGGTTTTTCCCTGGATTTCGCCGCGCAGATGCTGCTGCCAAAGGCTCTCGGCATATACGCGGGCGAGCGGTGCGGTGAGGTCGTAACGCATCGCCACATAATGGTTTTCCATTATGACATTATTGTCTGCGTCGCGCATTTCGCGGCCTTCGGTATCAAATACGGGTTCTTGTTCGGGGTTTTTGAACGAATACACGCCCTGCGCAACGCTGTCGGCGTCAGGCAGGTACTTGCCGAGACATTCGGCGTATTCAAGCACGGGGGTGTCGAATCTGCTGAACCCAAAGCGTCTGTAAACCTCTGTCGCTTTGGAGATTATCAACTCCCTAAGAGCGTTTTGCGAAGATGTTATATCTCTGAATCCCTTTACTTTTTGGGGAACAATTCCTCTCATTTTTTGATGATGACGTTATTAAAGTTTTAGATTTACAAAGGTAGAAAAAATTAGGGAGCGAAGATAGAGGACGACTGTTAAAAGTTGTTAAAGAGCAAAATCAAAAGACCGCCGCCACTTTCCTGATGTTGCTCAGCCGTTTCATAAACGACGAGTCCTGTTTCATCTTTTGCATATTGTAGTCAGCCTGCAATCCAATCCAAATGTTTGCATTAGTGTCGAGAGCCGCCTCCAGTAGCAAAGCATATTCAGTGGTAATCGGTCGTTTGCCGTTGAGCACCTCATTGAACACGGTGTAAGACACGCCTATCTCCTTTGCCAATTCCTTTTGAGTGATGCCGCGAGCCTCGATCTCGTCTTTAAGCATCTCGCCAGGATGAATCAATAAGGATGATGTCATATTGTTGGCGGTGATTTGTGGTATGTTGTTGTTTGAAGTTTTCATAATAACTATCTGAATGAAAACGCTCCATTCCCAACAGGAATTGCTCCATATTTATCGTAAAAACCTTCGATTGCCTTGCTTTCAAGGTCTTTCCCAGTTTCGCGACCTGTGATTCTCATATAGTAAATATCAACTCCAAATGCTACGGCATAGTTGTATCTGCTATACTCCCATGCGGTATGACTTTTGAAACAATCTTTTGCCTCCTTATACTTTTTCAAATGCTGTTTCAATCGTCTTCTCAAATTATATGATGTTCCAATGTACAAAACAGGAGATTCTCCTTTGGGATAGATAAAATATTGATTTCTTGATACC
>JAEEGK010011366.1_pt1 | contig 20353 bp, 24 predicted proteins | sample 8958771 | NCBI WGS metagenome assembly JAEEGK01 (sample SAMN16246547, study PRJNA631951) | gut metagenome | biome: gut microbiome; feature: rumen; material: SC-attached | host: Bos | place: Iran: Karaj | collected 2018-10
GTTCATGAGCTTAGCCGAAAACCTGTTTTACAGGCGCCTGAAAGAAGGAGATTTCTACCAAAAGAGCAATCTGGAGCATGTATTGGATGTTTTGGGAAAGATCAGAAAAGAAATGATCGAAGACAGCCTGCCGGACTTGTCCTGGGCAGGATATAAGGAGTAGGTAATGGTTTGTGTATATGTTTACAGACTTACATCTGATACGGGGCTTGCACCATGTGCAGAAAATGGACTCCTTTCACTTGCTGTTTGCAAGGGCGGTCAGATGAGAGGCAACAAGATTATCAACACAGGGCTTAGGCACTGGGTGGGAAGCAAAAAGGATGTGGATTATGCCAAAGATGAGGTTTATATCCTTGGTACTTATGAGAACAGGTTCCTTTATCTTGCAAAAGTAACGAAAGTTGTTACTATGATGGAATACTTTAACGGAATGTCAGCCGGTAGAACAGATGATATTTATAGTGTTGTTAATGGCAATCTGATTCGAAACGGTAAGCTTCGTAAGGAGAGTATACACACTGAACCGGAAAGGATAGCGAAAGATTTTGCAGGAGAATATGTTCTTCTGTCTGATGATTATATCTATCTTGGACAAGACGCTGTTCTTGATGACATGGTTTTAGCCTATACAGCCAGGTTCCAGGAAACAAAACGATATGAGGGAGAAATTGCCGAACAGCTTATTAGGGGGTGCCGTAAGTATGCTGATGACAAGAAGCATATCCCTCATTCGCCTTTTAAGAAAAACGGAGGGTGTAAATGAAAGTTGTTCTGTCGCGCAAGGGATTTGATTCTGCAAATGGTGGTATTCCCAGTCCTATTATGCCGGATGGAACCATGCTATCGCTCCCGATACCGTTAAAAGATGAAAACGCAGCATATTCCGACATTCAATGGAATGGGATGGCTTATTCAGATATTTTACATCAGCTTGCTCCCGAAAAAGTGTTTGATAAATGTCATTTGGATCCGGATATCAGAAATAATCGAATTGAACACATTAAGGAATGGGTACCGGCGTTTGGACAACTTGGATCAGCTCAAGGAAAACTAAGGAATGCCGGCGTTGAAGTTGGCGATTTGATCCTTTTCTTCGGTTGGTTCAGGAAAACTATAAAAAATGAAACGGGATATTGCTTTGCTCCGAGAAGAGAAGGTGATTTTTATGCAGGGAATGATCTGCAAGTTGTATTCGGTTATATTCAGATTGGTGAAATCATTTCAGATCAGGAAGAGATAAAGAAGTTTTACTGGCATCCTCATTCAACGGATGTACATACCTGTGATAAGAATAATGTTTTGTATTTACCGGCGGAGAAACTGTCGTTTATGCCTTCATTAAATGGATATGGAACACTGGATTTCAGAAAAGATCGCGTATTGACTAAAGAAGGCTTTACCAGAGCGGTTTGGAATGAATATTCGTTCCTGATGCCTGAACATATATTGGCTAATGTCAAGAATTCAGCTAAGGGGGAAGGCCTTTATTATTCAGGGATCTGGCAGGAGATGGTTGTTGAAGAAACTCCCGAACTCATGGAATGGGTTAAACAGGTTATAAAATGAAGGAGAAGGTCTATGAACATAGGTAATGGTATTATCGGGTTTCATCTTCCGGATGAACCGTATGGCTTTTTTAGTAATTGGTATATTGCTCCTTTTTCATATGCAGGCAGGGAATACTGCTGTGTAGAACAATATATGATGAGCCGTAAAGTGGCTTTGGCGAAGAAGCATGAATTGATATCCAAAATAATGGAATCAAGCGATCCTGCCGAAATAAAGCAATACGGCGGTAAACAGTATTTCCCGGAGTTCATGGAGATTAAGGACATCTGGGATAAGAATTGTCGTCATATCGTTAAGCAGGGAGTATATGCAAAGTTCAGACAGAATCCGGATCTTTGCAAATCCTTACTGGAAACAGGTGATGCTTTGTTGGCTGAGTGCGCCGGACAGGATCGTATATGGGGGATAGGTATTAACCTTCATGATACGGCATGGAAAGATGTTTCGAAATGGAACGGAAGCAATTACCTTGGCATTATTCTGATGGAAGTAAGAGACCTGTTAAAGGCAGAAGTTTCAAAGAATGGTAAGGTTGAGTTCGTTGATTATCATGATGCGAAGTCCATTGATGAATGGCTGATGACACCTGCCGCGCTTGCAAGATATCCATACTATTATAAGGCTGTTCATTCCTATGCAGATCAACTGAGACACCAAAACGAAAAGGATGCATTTTATAACTCCCCGTTAGCTGATACGGAATATAACATGGCTACCAATATGGGAGGCGGATTACCACCCTTTGGTTTTTATGAAATGAAGCAAGAGATATTTGAGATTGCGAACCGTAGAAAAGAAATGTAATAGTATACTTAAGTGAATTATGTGTAAAAAGAAAATATGAGCAAAAGCAATTTGTGGATAGATTTGGAAACAGCAGGAACAACCGGAAGTAAAAAGGGAATCATAATACTGGATGAGGAGTATTCAGGTGCGTGCAGGATCACACTTGAACGTTGCAAGGATTATTATGCAATAACCTGCGGCATGTATGGTGGAATGGTGCCCAAAATTGTAGAAATGGGGTGAAAACATAATGAAATATGTAGTTGAGGATAAAAAATTTCATTTTATGTATGCCTTTGATTCAGATACAGGTGCGTATATGAGAACGGGTATAATCGATAAAAATGGAAAAGATACGGGAAAAGATCCGTTTATGGCGTCATTTCCGCATTTGATTGATGTTGGTATCATGGGACATTGTATTCATGGGAAGACGGGGTTGTGCGTAAAAGCTGGAATCGGTTGCTATCAAAGTGGTTTAACGGTTGAACGTCCGAATATGGCGTTGAAAGATTTTGAATGGATTGCTAAACAGTGCAAAGGAAAGTGTAACCAATTTGCACTAGGAGGAAGAGGCGATCCGGATCAACATGAAGAGTTTGAGAAAATATTAAAAATATGCAAAGATAACGATTTGGTTCCTAACTTTACAACATCTGGATATGGTTTGACACCTGAAATTGCAAACCTTTGTAAGAAGTATTGCGGTGCAGTAGCTGTAAGTTGGTATAGAAGTGAATATACCATTAGAGCGATTCAAATGTTAATAGATGCTGGTGTAAAGACAAATATTCACTATGTAGTTGGTAAAAATACCATAGATGAGGCTATCGACAGGTTACAAAAAAATGATTTTCCAAAAGGTATAAATGCAATCATTTTGTTACTTCATAAACCAGCAGGATTAGGAAGTGCAAAAAATGTTTTGTCAGTAGATGATTCACGAGTGAAACAACTCTTTGAAGAAGTCGACAAGATCCACCCATTTAAGGTTGGGATGGACAGTTGCAATGTACCTGGGGCAATTAGGTTTTGTAAGAATGTACTCCCGGAATCTTTGGATACATGTGAGGGCGGAAGATATAGTTGTTACATAGGAGCAGATATGGTAATGGTTCCATGTAGCTTTGATCAGAAAAAACTATATAATGTGGTATTGAATGATGATATTACGATTGAAAAAGCATGGAACAGTGAACAATTTGAGCAGTTCAGGAATCGTATGAGAGGTGCGTGCCCTGAGTGTGATAAAAAGGAACTTTGTATGGGTGGCTGCCCGCTTATGCCAGAAGTTGTATTCTGTGATTCGGCAGATAGAAAATTAGTGTAGGAGGAACACGTAATGAAGATTAGAACAGATTTTGTAACCAATTCAAGTAGCAGTAGCTTTTGTAGCATCCACATTTCTGGATCAAAACTTAACAAGATTCTAATTAAGTATAAGAAATTATTTGAGAGTGAAGATTTCGAAGGATATGATATTACTGTTACAGATAAGGAATTCGAGTTTATGGATGAAGAATGTGGCTTTTATGAAGGTCCAGCTAGCAAAGATGATATTGCTAGTTCTTTTACAGAGTTTATTCAAGAATTAGCTGATTGTAGCGAGGATCCAGAAGAATTTGAGGCATTGATAGAGGAATTGGAGGAAAACGAGGATGAAATTAATGATTCTATCACTTCACTTAATTGGCAGCGCTGCGATACTGGCTGGGGTGGAGATGATGAATCTAGATTTAACTGCGAATATGATGACAGCGTCATAAGAAGTCACCTGGGTCTTGATGAGGACGCTGAAATAACTGATGAAATCAGGGAACAATTTAATGATTCATTAGCTGATGCAACAAGCCAGGATACGACTTCATGGATATATGATGGAAAGAATTTTGAAGTAACTGAAGAGCATGACTTGCTGTAATTCAATATCTTAAAAGTTACATGTCCCCATCGACTCATTTATATCCCAATCCTTTTCATCACCCACTTCCCTGAATACAGGCTGTAGTGGAGATTGAACCTTTTCTCAGCGCCCCAGACGGTGGCGGCGCATTCAAAGGTGGGGCCGATCTTGTTGTTACTCTGATCGGTGGAGATGATCCGGTCGATGGTCACGGTGACGATGGATTCGTCGCGGTCACGGAAACGGAAGCGGAGAGGAGTAATCTTCCCGTCGGTGTCCGTGCAGGAGATCATCTGTATGGGTGTATTGAGCCAAAGATATGAATCGACCACGGGAGCTCCTTTCTGTAAATTTGGATCAAAACCTACACAAGTACTTTTCCGAGAATAGCGCAGGTGCTGTTCTCGGTCACAGGGATCGGCCGGTATTTCTTATTGAGGGATATCAGCGCGGTTCCTTTTTTGTTTCTCATAAGCTTTTTGCAATAAGCGTTTCCGTCCAGGGAGAATATGCCGATTTCACCGTCTTCCAGCGTGTTCTGGCTGTGGACAAAGATGATCTGCCTGTCCCTGAACATGGGCATCATGCTGTCTCCGGTGATGTGCACCGCGAAGTCGGCGCCGGCGGGGATGAACTCGTCCGTTTCCATCTCTTCAAAGTCATCATCATCCAGGAAGTTTCCTGTACCGGCGGAAACACCGAGAGTGTAGAGTTTTATCGTTTTGCGGGATCCTGTAGCAGCTGCTTGCTTTGCAAACTTTTCGTTCGAGGCGAGCATATCTATGTATTCATATGCCCTGTCTTTCCCGAGCTCGTTTAGGCGGCTCACGGGATTGTAGGGGTTGGTTCCGAATACATCTTCATATATATCCTTTATGCCGAGCACCTTGCACAATGTGAAGAGCTGATTCACGCCCGGTTCCGTGCGCCCGCTTTCCCAGCTGGACAGAGCCTTGTCCGTAACTTCTATGCCTTCCTTAAGCAGCAGTTTGGAGAGCTCAGGCTGCGTCAGATGCAGGCTTTTTCTGTATTTCGCAATGATGGGACCTATAGAATTCATATGCTTCCTCTTTTCTCATCCGGGGAGGATGTTGTTTGTGTTTGTTTGTGTATATGACTATATCACCTATCGGAAAGAAAAACAATAGAATCTTGAAAACAAAGAAAATATATTTGAACGATTAACAAAAATCTTCAACGGAAAGAGAGTGGCGCACGGAAAAAATACCACACGCCTTGTGAGACAATTAAATTAAATCGAGACAGAGCCAAAAAGAAGTTCACATCCTGAATGGAAACAGGTATAATCGGTGATAGAGTTCTATTTTTCAGCATAATGTGACAAGGGGGATGTGACTATGGCATCGAGCAAGGATTATTTGGATTTCATATTAGAGCAACTTTCGGAGCTGGATGAAATATCGCATCGGGCAATGATGGGAGAGTATGTTCTATATTATCGCGGGAAGGTCTTCGGCGGCATTTATGATGACCGTTTCCTTGTCAAACCTACGAAAACGGCTAAAGCCATGATGCCGGAAGCAGATCTGGAATTGCCATATGATGGTGCGAAGGAAATGATCCTGGTGGATGATGTGGAGAATAAAGAGTTCTTAAGGGAACTGGTAGAGGCTATGTATGAAGAACTACCGACTCCGAAAAAGAAATAACTTTCAGCATAATGTTCGATGGAGGAATAGAAAATGAGGGCACTTATCATGAATTGCAGTCCTGTTCGTACAGGAGCAACAGCTGAAATCGTAAAACAGGTCTCCGGACAGCTGTCAGCGAAGTATAGTGTTAGATGTATATGTATAGATGATTATTCCTATGCATTCTGCAGAGGCTGCCGTTCATGCCATAATACTGCGAAGTGTGTTATGCGTGATGCTGCGGTCATTGAGAGTATAATGAGAGAATTCGACGAGGCGGATATAATTGTATCTGTTTCTCCTTCCTACTGGGCTGATATCCCCGGACAATTTAAGGCTTTTATTGACAGATGTACTCCATGGTGCAATACACATGAGCCACATGCATCAATTAAACCCGGAAAGAAAGGATATGCCATTGCTTTGAGAACCGGTCCGAACATGCCGGAATGTGAGAGAATAATAGGCAGTATAGAACATTTTTATGGCCATCTTGAGATAGAAAATGTGGGCCATCTTGGACTAACGTCTATTGAATACAAAACGGATGTGAAATTTAGAGAACAGGAAATTACAGAATTCTGTAAGGATATATAGATACAAAAGTGCAAATCAAACTTAAACATAGTTTACGAGAAGTGCAGCGGCCTTATTGAAAGTCGCCCCTAAAAGTGCATTGACTCTTTTGTTGCCCTGATTAAGCATGATGTAACTGCATGAGCTGAAAGGAGATAAGCAGGAATGCTGGTCGGTAACAGTTAATGGGAACTGGCGTGTAACATTTTTCTTTGTTGATAATGATGCTTATCTTGTTGATTATAAGGATTACCATTGAGAAGGGAGGATGATCATATGACAAGAAAACCGACACATCCGGGAAGTGTTTTCCTTGAAGATGTAATGAAACCCTTGGGACTGACTGTAACTGATGCGGCACAGATGCTTGGAGTCAGCAGAAAAGCGCTTTCCGAATTTGTAAATGAAAAGGCTTCTCTGAGTCCGGAAATGGCAATCAGGATCAGTGAGGCTACGGGAACATCCGTAGAAAGCTGGATGAACATGCAACAGAAGCTGACCATATGGAATGCAAGACAGAACATGCCTAAAAATGTGACCCGATTCCCTCTGGCAATGGCGTCAGAAGGTTAGGCGGCCTTGTTATTGTTGAGCCTTTGGGGACGGGGTTAGGGTGTCATTATTGAGAGCCGGAATGAAACGTCCCGGTTGATTCCGACAGGACCGGCGTGTAGGCTTATAGATGTTTTGGCAAGTGATAACAACGTAGAGTGTTACGTTGTTGTAAAATAAAGAATGACCGTTACAGCTCAATGGATTGAACTGTAACGGCTTTTTTTGATAAAACGGGGCAGTGATCAAACCTGATGGAAACAGCCCTGTTTACAGAATAACATATGAGGATTGCAAAAAGATGGTCTCACATATGGAAGATACCTTCAGATCTGATGTGTTCGGGGTGGAAGCGGAGCTAAACGGCTACTCAATAGGCTCGGTGATAACTCCCGCTTATCACCGAGGATTAATTTTGCGAAATTTACAAACGCCCGCAGAGATAGTATTATGACTCCAACAGGTGAGAACACCCGGACAGTTTAGACGAAAGGAGCACTATAATGAAGCAGATTAAGATTAACACTATGGGACGAATGTGTTGTGGTATGACTTGTTGTATAAAGCAATCGCATAAAGAAGGAGATGTACGTCTCAACACAGTTACCTTGTAATCCCACAGAAGGATTAATAAACATATTTATTTTTGAAGGTGTCTGCGAGAGCGCAGACTATTTTTTTGCTCATTTTTAAGAAAAACAATTAAGAAAACAGGTAAGAAAGGATAAAAATTATGAAAAAATCATTTGCTAAAAAGTTATTGGCAGCATCGGTTCTTGCGAGCTTAGTATTGACAGGATGCTCTGAAGCATCTGCGGAAAAGAAGACTTCCGACAGTGCTGCATCAACCGAAAAATCAACAGAAGCATCTGCACAGACAAGCGCAGACGGCGTAAGAAAAATCGTAGTATCACACTCCGCAGCTTACTGGCCTTACGATTTGCGCACAGAGGACGGCGGCAGCGATGGATTTGAGGTGGCAGTACTTAAAGCTATTGATGAACTCCTTCCCCAGTATGAATTTGTATTTGAAGCAACAGGCGATGACAGCGACCTTTTAATCGGTGTTCAGACCGGTAAGTACCGGATCGGTGTTAAGGGCGCATGGTGGACTGAAGAACGTTCTTCCAAATACCTTTTCCCCGAGCACTACATCGGAGCATCTGTAACAGGTATAGCTTTCCGTACCGAGAACGCAGACCGGATTAAAGATATGCAGTCATTTGCAGATTTCTCAGGTTTACTCGTACCCCTTGCACCTCAGAACGCACAGTACACCATTATCGAGAACTACAACAAGAATAACCCCGACCATCAGATTATCTTAGAGCCTTCCGACAACTTCTCCGTTGCAGAGCAGTATCAGTGGGTACTGGAAGGAAGATACGACGCAGCATTTGTAATCAAGACTTCTTTTGAAACCACAGTTGAAGCAGAAGACGGTGAATATCATAAGTACGCAGACAAGCTCACCTATGTTCCTTACGAAGGCATTCCTACATATCCTTTGTTTACTCTCGGAGAAGAGGATCTTGTAAAGGCATATGACGAAGCCTGGGAGAAACTTCTTGAGAACGGCACATTGGACGCACTTCAGGATAAGTATTTCGGATACAGCGTTTTCGATCTTATTCCCGAAGGATACGAAATCGGCTACGAGTTCTGATTAAACAGTTTGTTACTGTTAATCACAGAATTAAAGGAGTGAAAAAACTATGCATCCATTTCATCCGGGATATATCATAACGGCCTTATTAAAGATCGTTCCTTACATAGGAATCACTCTTTTAATGATGCTCGGAACGGTAATATTCGGAGGTTTTATAGGTGTCCTTCTTGCTAAAGCCAAGATTAAAATAAGAATCATCCCGAGAGCTCTGGCGGAGATATACATATACCTCACAAGATGTATCCCATCAATCGTCATGCTGTTCATAGTATATTACGGTATTCCGTTTTTGCTTCTTCAGTTCGGCATCGACGTTAACCACTTCAGCAAAGGAGTGTTCGTTATTGCAGCTTTCTCGATACTCTTTGCTTCAAACCTCGGTGAGGTGTTCAGGGCAGCCTACCTTGCGGTGGACCCGGGACAAAGAGAGGCTGCTGTGTGCAGCGGCCTTTCGGAATTCCAGGCCTTTTACAGAATAGTACTTCCTCAGGCGGCGGTACATGCACTGCCCAACTTCTCCAACATGCTTGTAAACCTTATGAAAGAAGGTGCTTTGGCATATTCAATCGGTCTTATCGATGTCATGGGAGAAGGCAACCTGTTACTTGGTAAAAATCAGGGCTCATATTCACTTGAGATTTACCTTGCAATGGCCATCATTTACTGGACACTTACGGTTATCATCGAATTTATCTTCGGAAGACTCGAAAAGAGCCTTTCAAAAGGAAGAAAGTACGCCACATCCGTTGCATAAAGAAAGGAAGAACCCATGAAACTTAATACAGACTTTATGAGGGAAACCTTCGTTGCATCTCTTGGGGGCATACCGAAGACATTCCTGATTACGATACTTACATTGCTGGTTTCCGTTCCCATAGCATTTTCAATGGCACTGTCCAAGCTTGAAAACAAAAAGGTCTCAAGCAAAATCGTTACCGGCTACGTTTCGTTCATACGAGGAACCCCGATAGTGCTTCAGATTCTTTTTATCTACAGCTTGTTACCTTCCACACTCAATTACCTGATTAAAGATGTGTTAGGACTTTCCTATAACATCTTTAAGATGAACAAGATTGTTTATGCAATCATTGTATTTTCCCTTAACAATATAGCGGTGCTTACGGAACTCTTTCGGTCGGCACTCGGCACTGTGGGACACGGACAGATGGAAGCAGCCATGACTGTGGGATTATCCAAACGACAGGCATACGCAAGAATCATTATCCCTCAGGCTCTGGTAGCTGCGTTACCTAACCTTTGCAACACGGTTATCGGACTAATAAAGAACACTTCATTGGCCTTTCTCATGGCGGTACAGGAGATTACGGCTATTTCCAAGATGAAGGCGGCTTACGGCTACTACTACATTGAAGCCTACCTCATGATAGCACTTATATACATTATTGTTTGTACCGTGGTACAGCTGCTGTTTGCACTGATTGAGCATCAGCTTTCGACTTACAAAAAAAGACTGGCAGTATAGCGGAGGAATTTTAAGATGTTAAAAGTCAAAAATGTCAGCAAAGCATTTAAAGACAATCAGGTACTTAAAAAAGTGGACCTTGAGGTTGAAAAGGGCGACGTTGTGGTAATCCTTGGCCCCTCAGGCTCAGGCAAAACAACATTTCTTCGCTGCATCGACTTTCTTGAGAAGGCAGACGGCGGTGAGATAGAGTTTGACGATATCAAAACCGATCTTAATCATGCATCGGCCAAGACCATAGAAAAAATCAGAAAGAAAGCCGCTTTCGTGTTCCAGAATTATAACCTCTTTGCCAACAAAACAGCCCTTCAGAACGTTACCGAAGGCCTGACGGTTGCCAGAAAGGTTCCCAAGGCGAAAGCCATTGAAATCGCCAAGAAAGCTCTCGACAAGGTAGGTCTTTCCGACAAATACGATTCCTACCCCGTACAGCTCTCCGGCGGACAGCAGCAAAGAGTGGGAATTGCAAGAGCAGTCGCAGTGAACCCGGACATTATTCTTTTTGATGAACCCACATCGGCTCTCGACCCGGAGCTTGTGGGAGAGGTTTTAAAAATCATGCGTGAGCTTGCCAAAGAAGGCATCACCATGATAGTCGTAACACACGAAATGAAATTTGCTCAGGACGTTGCCACAAAAGTAGTATTCATGGACGGCGGCGTAGTGGTGGAGGAGGGTTCTCCCAAGGAGATATTCTCAAAGCCCAAAGAAGAGCGTACAAGAGAATTCTTAATGCGCATCTTACCTGATTTCAATTACACAATTTAAAGATATTTGAGATTGAAAGGAGAAAAAATATGTCATCCAAGAGAGAACTTGTTTTAAAAGCATTCAACAACGAAAAAACCGAGCGCGTTCCTGTAGGCTTCTGGTTCCACTTTGCCAAGGACGAATCCGCACCCCAGAGCGACGAGATCATAAAGATTAACTACAAGGGTCACGTTAAATTCATAGAGAACTGGGACCCCGACTACGTAAAAATCATGAGCGACGGCTTCTTTAACTACCCCGGTTTTCCCGAGGAACCCGTAGAGAGCGCAGCAGACTTAAAGAGGATTAAGGCAGGCAAGCCCGAAACCCTTAAGTGGATTGACGATCAGGTGGCTCACGTTAAGAACATCACTTCAAAATACGGAAAAGACATCGTTACCATCTACAATGTTTTTTCTCCCGCATCATACCTCTTCATCGGTATCGACGGCTTCAACCTTGACAGCATCACAAGATTGTACAAAGAAGATGCAGAGGCCTTAAAAGAAGCTTTGCTCACAATTTCAGAAGATATCAAGCTTCTTGCCGCAAGAGTCATCAAAGAAGGCGGCACCGACGGCATCTACTTCAGTGTAGGCAACTTTAACGGAATCAGCAAGGACGAATACTTGAAATACATCGCTCCCGCAGAAATTGCAGTACTTGAAGCGGCCAATGCGGTTAATGACTCCAGCATGTTACATATCTGCGGCTTCGAAGGAAGACGTAACGACTTAACCACTTACGCAGGTTATCCCGTAAAGGTTATTAACTGGGCAACAGGCGTAGAAGGCGTTCCGCTTGAGGAAGGCAAGAAAATCTTCGGCGGTCGTGCGGTTGTAGGCGGATTTGCCAATACCGCAAGCGGTGTTCTTTATAAAGGCACCAAAGAAGAAATTCAGGCAGAAACCGAAAAGATTTTACAGGCGGCAGGCACCACCGGCGTTATCATCGGCGCAGACTGCACCATTCCGAGAGACATACCCATTGAGCACTTAAAGTGGGTACGCGAAGCGGCAGAGGCATTCGGAGCATAAATAATGGATTTAGGATTGAAAGATTTGCTTCGGGCGGGCGCAGCGTAACCCTCAACTGACAGGGGCATTAAGGAGAAAGAAAATGGCGGATCAAACTTACGATATAGAGACCCGATGTTGTCACTATGTGACAGACATAGTTAACGGACATCCACACGGAGCGGTAAGCGTTCCGATTTATCAGACAGCTACTTTTGCTCACAGGGAAATCGGCGAGCATCCTACCAAAGATACATTTACATACAGCCGTGGCAGCAATCCCACCAGAAGAGAACTTGAGGACACTCTGGCCTCTCTTGAGGGCGCGGGAGACTGCGTAGCTACAGCTACAGGCATGGCGGCCATTGCTCTTGTTCTGGAGCTGTTTAACCCCGGCGACCACGTTATCTGCACCTGCGATCTTTACGGCGGAGCGGTACGTATTTTTGGAGAGATAGCGCCCAGGCGTAATGTGTCCTTCAGTTATGTGGACACAGGCGACCTTGATGCGGTGCGTAAGGCCATACAGCCCGGTACCAGAGCACTCTATATCGAAACTCCCAGCAACCCTACCATGAAGATTACAGACTTAAAGGCCATCAAAAAGCTTGCTCAGGAGCTTAACCTTCTTTTGATTGTTGACAACACCTTTCTTACCCCTTATTTCCAAAGGCCACTGGAACTTGGCGCCGATATCGTGGTTCACAGCGGTACCAAATACCTGGCAGGTCACAATGACACCTGTGCGGGCTTCATATGCACCCATAAAGACCGCACGGACCTTGCAGAGCGGATAAGATACCTTTGCATGAGTTTCGGCCCCACTCTGGCCCCCATAGACTCATTTCTGACCCTTCGTGGCATTAAGACTCTTGCACTTCGCATGGAGCGCCAGTCGGAAAATGCCAAAGCCATAGCAAAGTGGCTTGAAAATCATAAAAAAGTTAAAAAGGTCTACTACATCGGCTACGGCGCGATGATTTCTTTTGAAGTGGACAGCGAGCAGACCGCCAAAGATGTGCTTCACAAGATCAAGTTAATAATATTTGCGGAGAGTCTCGGCGGAGTTGAGAGCCTGCTTACGTATCCCATGACTCAGACTCACAGAGAATTATCTGTAGAGCAGCGTAACCTTTTGGGCATTAATGAGCGATTCCTGCGTTTGTCCGTAGGCATAGAGAACGTGAATGACCTTATAAGAGATCTGGACGAGGCTCTTTCGGACTGAGCCGTCTTTTCAAGTTAGATTACAGGGAGTGACGTTATGTCATATGATTTTGATAGAATTACGGATCGAACCGGTACCAAGTGTATAAAGTATGATTTTGCCAAAGAAAGAGGGAAAAAAGAAGGCCTCATATCCATGTGGGTAGCGGATATGGATTTCCCCACCGCACCCGAAATTCTTGACCGTCTTCATCGGGCGGCTGACCACGGTATTTTTGGCTACACCGAATCGGACGACGATTACTATAAAAGTGTTGCGGGCTGGTACGGCAGACATTTTAACTGGGAGCCCAAGAAAGAATGGCTCATCAAAACCCCGGGAGTGGTATTTGCCCTCTCCACGGCCATAAGAGCCTTTACCAAAGAGAAAGATGCGGTATTGATTCAGCAGCCTGTCTATTATCCCTTCCGCGAAGTGATAACGGACAACAACAGAAAACTCGTAGACAATCCCCTGGTATTAAAGGGCAACCGCTACGAAATAGATTTTGAAGACTTCGAACAAAAGATTGTTACTGAAAACGTGAAGCTTTTCATCCTCTGCAGCCCCCACAATCCCGTGGGACGCGTCTGGGAAAAGTGGGAGCTTCGCCGCATCGGTGAAATCTGTCTTGCTCATGATGTCCTGGTGGCATCCGACGAGATTCACAGTGATTTTGTCTGGGAAGGCAGTAAACATACGGTGTTTGCTTCAGTGGACCCTTCTTTTGCCGACAGATGCATTACCTGTACTGCCCCCAGCAAAACCTTTAACCTTGCGGGACTCCAGGCTTCCAACATCTTTATCTCCAACAGCGAGCTGCGCCTTAAGTTCAAAAGAAGCCTTGCCGCCACCGGTTACAGCCAGCTAAACACCATGGGCCTTTTTGCCTGTGAAGCCGCCTACAATTACGGTGAAAACTGGCTTAGGGAATTAAAAGAATACCTTCAGGGCAACATCAATTTCTTTAAAGACTTTTTGGAAAAAGAACTTCCCATGCTCCACCTTATAAAGAACGAGGGCACCTATCTTCTGTGGGTGGATTTCAGGGAGCTTAATCTCAGCGAATCCGAGCTTGAGGACCTTATAGTTAACCGCGCAGGTCTCTGGCTCGACAGCGGCGCCATGTTCGGCAAGGCCGGCGAAGGCTTTGAGCGTTTCAACATCGCCTGCCCCCGTCCGGTGATTAAAGAGGCTTTGGAACAGCTTAAGAAGGCGGTTCAGGAGACAGTAAGTAAATAGCGGATACCTTTGAACCCCTGCTTGAAATACAGCGGGGGTTTTTCTTTTGCAGGCATTTGTGTGAGGATTATGATACAATATATAAAGACAGAATTTTAGATGTAAAGGGTGGAATAATGCATGGAGGTTTTGGAATTTGGAAATAAGGCTTCAAAGATTGTTCTGATACAACCGGTGGATGTGGGTGATCTCGAAAGCGCAGAGCACGAGTGCTCCCTTATAGCGAAGAAAACCGGCGTCGATCTGCTGCTTCGTGTGTTCGGAGTGGAAAATTGGAACAGAGATCTGTCGCCATGGAAGGCTCCGGCGGTATTCGGAAATGAAGGTTTTGGCGATGGTGCGGAGGAAACACTGACGGAAATCCTTAAAACCTGCAAAGACCGTTCGAAAAGATATTATATAGGAGGCTATTCATTGGCAGGCCTGTTTGCACTATGGAGTGCATATCGTACGGAGATCTTCTGCGGGGTTGCGGCTGCGTCTCCTTCCGTATGGTTTCCGGGTTTTGCGGAATATATGAAACAAAACGAGATAAAATGCGAATGCATTTATTTGAGTCTGGGAGATAAGGAAGCAAAAACCCGAAATCCGGTAATGAGCACCGTAGCCGAGAAGATACGGGAGGCATATGCCTTGCTGAAAGCCCGAAACAGAAGATGTATATTGGAGTGGAATGAAGGAAATCACTTTAAGGATGTGGAAATACGTACAGCGAATGCATTTTCGTGGCTGCTGTATGACGGACTTTTGTAGTACATTCGGTAATATATTTATTTTTAACGATTATTGAAATGATGGGGGATTAAAAAACATAGTGCTTTTTAATCTTCGAAAGGAGATGTAGTATGTTTAGAAGTATGAAAATTAAAATAGTTATGGTCATTGCTGTTTTATGTTCGCTCATGCTTGTAACCGAGAGCTTTTTTGCTATTCGTAAGGTTAAGGAAAGTGATGAAACGATCCTGAATGATAACTATGATCTCAGAACACGATACTATGCAAGTGTGATCGACGGATGGCTCATTGAGGCAACGGGCATAGTCGGAGCCGCAGAAGCGTCTGTAGTATCCGCACCGAGCAGTACCTCAGCTCAGATCGAAGCGTCTGAAAAAACGATAACTGCGGCCCTTGAGGAAATTACGGAAAAAGAACCTTCGCTTGCCATGGTTTACATCCAGCTTTCAAACGGAACCTTCCTAAACGGCTCCGGATGGGTGCCCACCGCCGGATTTAACGGTCTGACAAGAGCATGGTACACGGATGCCATAGCCAACAAAGGTGTTTATTGCTACAGCGAGCCCTATGTGGATGCCAATTCGGGCGATCTGGTCGTGGCCGTTTCCAGATACTTTAACTCCAACGGTTGGGAAGGCATAGCTGCCGTTGACATATTTGTATCGACGCTTTTGGAGGATATAGACAAGCTTGTTGACGGAGATAACGAAAAAGGTGCTTACCTCTTTGTAACAAACAAGAATGGTACTCTCATTTATCATCCCAATCCCAAATTCAGGTCAACCACCGATAAGATCATGAAGCTGAGCGATCTGGGCATAGATTATGGAAGTGCTGCCAAAGAGGATGAAGACGGCGGTATCACAGACTATGACGGACGGCGGGTGTATGTTGCCGTTGAGGAATTGCCTTCCATAGGGTGGCAGGTTTATTATGTTTCGCCGGTTGAAAATTTTGACGGCGCAATTGACGCCATACAGTCACATATGTTGATAATAGCTGCCATATGTATGTTTGTGGCTGTAGTTGTGGCAATAATCGCGGGAATAATGTTTGCAAAACCCATTACCGAAGCGAGCAAGAAGGTAAAGGCGCTGGGAGAAAGCGTAAAATCGGGTAAAGCCGATCTGACTCAGAGCATAGAGACCAAATCCAAGGATGAGATCGGAGAATTTGTTGTTGCGGTCAATGAACTGAAAAACGCAATGGCAAGCATTATCCGGAATGTTAATGCGGCATCGGGCGAATTGTCCGAAAATGTGGCGTCATTAAAGAAGGCTGCAGCCAAGAGTTCCGATAATGTTACCACGATCTCCTCTGCTATGGAGGAAATGAATGCAACGTCCGAGGAGACCTCGGCTTCCACTGCGGAGGTTTCGCAAAAGGTTTCCGACATTTCATCTCTTACGGATAAGGTTAGCAGGAATACAGCCGATAAAACCGCAGATATCAGTAATATCATCAAGTTTATAGAAACCCGTAAAAAGGAAATAGAGACCAATGATGCAGATATGTCGCAGAGGCTGAATGATGCTATCGAGAATCTTCGCAGCAAGATCAGCGACACAAAGAAGGTGGAAGAGATCAGAAGCATGACACAGGGAATTTCAAGTGTTGCTTCACAGACAAACCTGCTTTCCCTTAATGCCTCCATAGAGGCGGCCAGAGCCGGCGAGGCAGGAAGGGGCTTTGCCATCGTAGCTGACGAGATCGGTACTCTGGCAAGCAATTCCTCCAAAATGGCCGGAAACATCCAGACTGTTTCGGATGAAGTGCTGGCAATCGTGGATCAGCTTGTTAAGGCGGCAGAGGAAGTTTCGGATATCATGCTCAAGATCTCACAGGAGAATACCAAAGAAAAGAGCCAGCTTATCGAGGAATATGTTAAATCCCTTAATGATTGCTATGTGGCAATGTCTTCCGTTTCGGAGGATAACAGAGAGATCTCTGAGGTTATCGGCAATATAAATACTTCCATTTCCTCGATCGATTCCGCGGTTGAAGACAATGCAAACGGTACGGCAAGCGTTGTCGAAGGCGCACAGGTTCTTGTGAGCGCATCGGAGGATGTGGAGAAGGGAGCCAAGGCGATCGAAAAGATTTCAACGGAATTAAGCAGTCATATCAGCGGGTTTAAGTGTTGAGAAAAGAAAGAGGCTGATACAGAAGAGGTATTCGGATAAACAAAACAGTTACAGCAGTTTTGTGGCAATCGCGATCAAGGCAGTTATGGTAATGATTGAAACGGTCGTGGTTACGGCAATCGCAGAAGAAAGGATGGAGGTATCCATCCTTTTTTTCTCGGCCTGGATCATGGGAAGATTGCCTACGGGAACGGCAGCCATCAGGCACATTGCGAGAGTGGCCGTCTTATCGAAGGATACTGCGTGAAGGATCAGTACGATGATTATAGGAAGCAGGATCAGGCGAAGTACGATGAAGATCCATATGCGCACATCCTTAAGAGAGGCAAAAAGATCGGATCTGGCGATGGAAGCACCCAAAAGCACCATGGAAAGAAATACGGTGGCATTGCCCACGTACTCAACGGTGTTTGCGAGGATGGGCGGAAGGGTGATACCAAAGAAGAAAACAGTGAGACTGACAATGGCCATGATCGTCCCGGGATTGATCAGATTCTTGAGCGCAGCGGCTTTTGAGGACTTCGTTTCCTCTGAGCCATGGTTCAGAACCGCCATTCCGTGAGTGTAAAAGAGAAGGGCATAGAAGATATTGATCACTATGACATATATGATGGCATTGGGCGGAAGAATGGCCTTGGCAATGGGTATGCCCAAAAAGCCCGTATTGGTGTAAACACACATAAGATTGTAGTATTTGCGCTTTTCCGGAGCGACACGGAGCAGGCGCGGGAGGAAAAGACCTATCACTATGAGAAGGACATAAAAAGCTGCGCCGAGACCGGCGGCATAGAGAAGGTCGGTATGAGTTGCAGTCACGTTTCCGCCAAGGATCGAGGCAAGGATAAGAGCAGGATTGCATACGTCAACCACAATGGCCGAAAGCTTTCTTGAGGAAAGACTGTCAACGACACCCCGCTTTTCAAGTAATATGCCTATGGCTACAAGTATGCAGATGACGCCCATTTGCTGTAAAGTGATCGATAAACTCATATTATCATCTCCGTATCAACTGGATTCCGTATTTTCAGCCAATAATTCTATATTGAATCCGTTCATTTGTAAATATTTCTTTCAAACATATTTTTACGGGACAGGACACTAAGATCGGGAATAAAGTCGCTTTCTTCCGTACCCCAAAAAGTTTGTTGTATTTTTTCACCACGTTATCACGTTTACGTTGAAAAGCAGGGAAGAAAGTGCTAATATGTTTTCTATATTTAAAATTGGGAGGAGAGGTCAATATGGCACGTGACAAATGGTCTTCACGATCAACTTTTATTTTGGCATCTATAGGTTCTGCGGTAGGACTCGGTAATGCATGGCGTTTTCCGGGGCTTGCTGCCAAGCACGGCGGTGGTGCATTTCTTCTTGTATATCTGGTGGCGCTTTTCCTGCTCGGTATTCCGTTGCTTTCAATGGAAGTGGCCATGGGAAGAAAGATCCATCAGGGTGTTCCGGGAACACTCCGTGCGGTAAACAAAAAAGCTGAGAACATCGGCTGGATAGCAGTTTCCAACGGCTTATTCATATCGGTTTATTATGCGGTTGTATTCGCCTGGGTTATCCTGATGTTCTTTCTGAGTTTTAAGTTCGCAGGTTTCACCGGAGCAGCGGACAGTCTTGAAAAAGCAAGTACACTGTGGTTTACGACCATCAAGTCCACAGGTACTACGTCAGGCTATGGCACATTATCCTGGCCGGTTTTGGGCTGTCTCGTTCTGGCATGGGGAAGCTGCTATTATTGCATACGTAACGGCTCGGAAAGTGTGGGAAAGGTCGTAAAATATACGGTTTCTCTCCCGGTCTTGTGTTTGCTCATTCTTGCCCTTCGCGGAATTACAATGCCCGGAGCGGGAGAAGGCATTGCAAAGCTGTTTATTCCGGACTGGTCGGCTCTTAAGGATTCCACTCTTTGGGTTGATGCCATCGGACAGGTTTTCTACTCGTTATCCATTGCAATGGCGATAATGGTGGCTTACGGCTCCTTCCTCAAGAAGGAGGCAAATGTTGCCATAGATACGATAATCATAGCTCTTGCGGACATGCTCATAAGCGTTCTGGCAGCGGTCGTAATGTTCTCGACCATGGCAGGAACAGGAATGCTGGACAATATGACCGCATCAGGTATTTCAACCGCATTCATAGTATATCCTCAGGCTATAGTCAATCTGACAACATCACCTGTACTCAATGCTATATTTGCTTTCGTATTCTATTTCTGCCTGATAACACTGGCTATCGATTCACTGTTCTCTATCGTTGAGGGAACAAGCACGGCTATTTCCGATAAGTTCAGGATAAGCAAAAAGAAAACTACGATCGTAATGTGCATCGTGGAATTCGTTATAGGCATATTCTTCTGTACCGGAGCGGGCCTTGCATGGCTTGATATAGTTGACAACTTCATCAACAGCTATACCCTGGTACTCACCGGTATAATGGAGGCCATAGCGGTTGGCTGGTTCTTTAAGACAAGCAAAGTGCTTGATGAGATCAACAGAAACACCGAGGGCTTCAAAATGCCCAAGGCCTGGTTCTATGCATCCATAAGAGTCATTACACCCGTAGTGCTTTCGATGCTGTTCATTTGGAACATTGTATCTCTGTTTAAGAACGGCGGAATATACGGAGCGGCGGATGGTTATTCCTTAACCGCAAACATCATAGGCGGATGGCTCATCATTGCGATAAGCATATTCTCGGGACTGATAGTAAAACTTATAGTTAATAAGATGAAAAAGAAAGGCTACAGCGAAGACGAACGTGACTGGGATGCCTTTAATGAACAATAAAGGGGGAAGCCCTTTGAAGATCGCTTCTATCTGCGCATTGATCGCAGGAATTGCTTTCATTGTATACAGTTTTTTTGAGAATGACAAAAAGAAGGGTGAGTAATCTGCATTGTTAAACGGGCACGGCAATAGTTTGAACTATTGCCGTGTTTTTGTATGACGGGCATGCCGTCAATCTGTGGTGAAAGTCCACAAGGGGCGTAGTTGCCGACGAACCCCAGAGCGACTCCCAAGGTTTACTCTGCGAAGAGTAGGCGAGAAGAAGGGATAGCAA
>JAEEGK010011367.1_pt1 | contig 20352 bp, 18 predicted proteins | sample 8958771 | NCBI WGS metagenome assembly JAEEGK01 (sample SAMN16246547, study PRJNA631951) | gut metagenome | biome: gut microbiome; feature: rumen; material: SC-attached | host: Bos | place: Iran: Karaj | collected 2018-10
CTTTTACTTCCGGATTTGATCGCGGAAGATGCGTTGTAACTGCAAAGTGCGAGAATCCTGCACTTGTATGCGCATGGCTCGATAAGATGTACGATCCGTTCCAGTCACCTCAGAATAACTGGGGAACTTACGGAGAGGACGATGAGTTTGATATCTTTGAACTTTCAACCAACGATCAGGGTGAAAAGATGCTTAAGCATGCGGCGCTTGGCGATGCTTCTCCTGTAGAAGTACGTGAAGCAGAGTGTGTAGGTGGACCTCTTGCAATCCTTGATGAGTATTACGGCAAATATGTTACATGTCCTGATGATGCTCAGTACCGTCTTGACTGGATCAAGGAGTATTACACCAATGATATGCACAATGAGTATGTATATCCCAATGTATTTATGACAGCGGAAGATACAGAAAAGCTCACATCCATTCAGCAGGATCTTATTACTTATATAAATGCAAGCAGAAGTAAGTTCGTTATGGATGGCCTCAGCGATGCTGATTGGGAAGCATATCTTAATCAGGTTAATGCTTACGGAATCGATGAATATCTCGGAATCTATCAGAAGTATTTTGACGAGTTTTACAAGTAATCGGAAGGTTAATGTTTATTGGAGATGGGGAGGAGATGATCCTCCCCATTAAAAAAAGATGAAAAGAATTGCAATCAGTTTGCTACTAATATCACTAATGATGATACAAGGATGTGCCGGTAAAAAAATAAATGAATGTTTATTCCCAAGGACTGACGACAGCTACGTTGGAGATGTCATGGCACTTTCAACGGAAAAAGGTGTTTACCTCAATTATCTTTATGAAACGGATAATAACGGAGTGGGGTATCATCCGATACATCAGTTCTATACAGGGAATTTTGTGAGCTTTGAAGACAGAGGACAGGTACTTGCGTATTCGGAAGAAATGGAAGCGCCCGATCTTGCTGTGGGAACGGGATCGTTTATTATTGACGACTCCGGAAAATATCACTGTTTTTATACAGGACATAATGATTATTATGAGGAATACGGGCTCGACAAAGAGTGCCTGATGCATGCCACAAGTAAAAATAATAAGACTTATGATAAGGATCCGGACAATATTATCCATGCTCCTGAAGGATACAGTACGGAAGATTTTCGTGATCCGCAGGTGCTGCGAACAGATGACGGCTATATGATGCTTGTGGGAGCGAGAAAAGAAAACGGGAATGAGAGCGCGATAATATGCTATCGTTCCGATGATCTTAACAACTGGAAATTTGAAGGCGACTTATATACAAATAAAGAGTTATATTTTATGGAATGCCCGGATTTGTTTAAGCTGGGAGATCATTATTATCTGACGTTCAGTTGGAACAACGTTGTATATTACAGAATGTCAGACAGTATCAACGGACCGTGGGAGACACCAAAGATAGATACATTTGACGGAAACGGTTTTTATGCGGCAAAGACCTGTGAATATAAAGGAAAAAGATATCTTATAGGTTTTTTGGACAGAAAGAAAAGAGAAAGTGACAGGCTTCCTTATACCTGGGCGGGAAATCTCCTTGTATATGAACTTAAGGAACTGGAAGACGGAACGCTTGGCGTAGCGATGCCTGAAGAATATATAAATTATTTTGACAAACAGATTTTTGAAGCAGAAAGTGTAAAAGACGAATCGGAATTTGGAAATGTTCCGGAAAGCTGCCGGCTTACATTTGAGCTTGAGATGGAAAACGAAGGCAAGTCGGAGATTATATTTAACAATGCCGAGAAGAATGAGGAATACAGAATAACCATAGACAATGGCGAAGATAAGATCACCTATGATGCTTATCCCAATGAACAAAGTATGAGCCTTAAGGCGGGAGTTAAGTATCAAGTTGATGTAGTTGTGGAAAAAGATATAACAGTGGTCTATGTTAACGGCGAAAAAGCATTGTCAAACCGCATTTATTCGGCGGTGGGCGCGGATTGGAAAGTGCGCCTTCAGGGAGCAAGCATAGACAATTTAAAGATATATGGTAGGAAAGGAATACTATGAACGATAAGTTATTAAAAGCAAGAGAATATGAGTGCAAAAAGGAAAAGACAATCGCGGAGGAATTTCGTCCTCTTTTCCATCTTACTCCAAGATGCGGATGGATGAACGATCCGAACGGATTTAGCATATATAAGGGTAAATATCATCTTTTTTATCAATATAATCCTTATGAGACTGTCTGGGGGCCTATGCATTGGGGACATGTAGAGAGTGAAGACCTTATCGATTGGAAGTATCTTCCTGCCGCTATGGCACCGGAAGCAGATTATGATAAGGATGGCTGCTTTTCGGGAAGTGCGATCGAAACAGAGGATGGAAAGCATCTGATACTTTATACCGGCGTTCTCAAAAAACAGGATGAGAACGGAAACTACTATGATGTTCAGACTCAATGTGTGGCTGTAGGAGACGGAAAAGACTATGAAAAATATGAGATGAATCCGGTAATTACGGGCGATAAGCTTCCGGAGGGAGCAGGGAAAATAGATTTCAGAGATCCGAAGATCTGGAAAGAAAACGGAAAATATTATCTTGTTGTAGGAAACAAGACGGTAGACGGCGACGGTCAGCTTTTGCAGTATTCAAGTGATGACGGTTTTAACTGGAATTATGATAAAATACTTATAAAGAACAACAGAAGATTTGGAGTTATGTGGGAATGTCCCGATTACTTTGCGCTTGACGGAAAGCGTGTACTTCTTACAAGTCCGCAGGATATGCTTCCCGAGGGACTTGAATTTCACAACGGTAACGGCACATTATGCATAATCGGAAGTGTCGACGGTGAAGGAAATTTCTGCGAGGAGAATTGTCAGGCGGTAGATTACGGAATAGATTTTTATGCGCCTCAGACTATTCGGACCAAAGACGGAAGACAGGTTATGATAGGCTGGCTCCAGAACTGGGATACTTTGGCAATAAAACGTGAAGATTTTCCGTGGTTTGGACAGATGAGCCTTCCCAGAGAAATATCGATAAAGAACGGCAGGTTGATTCAAAAGCCGATTCGCGAAATAGAGAATTACTACGGTAAAAGAATAAGCAGACAAAATGTCATTGTTTCCGATGAATGCGTGCTTTCAAGCGTAGAAGGCAGATGCATTGACATGACGGTTAATGTAAGACCGACAGGTTCGGATCTTTCATACGGAAAATTTGAGATACGCTTTGCAGATAACGGTAAAGAATATTCCACTATAGAATTTGATCCTGTTGAATCTATAGTGAAGATCGACCGCAAGCATTCGGGAAACAGAAGGGCGATTGTGCACCAGAGAAGATGCAAGGTGGCTGATAATAACGGAGAGATCACACTGCGCGTGATACTTGACAGATACAGCATGGAATTGTTCATTAATGACGGAGAGCAGGTAATGTCAATGGGCATCTTTACAGATATCAAGGCTGAAGGAATCAGCTTTAGAACAAATGGTGAACTGGCAATGGATGTTGTGATGAATGAATTGGAGAAGAAAAAATGAGTGAATTTAATGTTGTAGCACTTGGCGAGTTACTGATCGATTTTACAAATAACGGAGTGAGTGATCAGGGAAATCCCATGTTTGAGGCTAATCCCGGAGGAGCTCCGTGTAATGTCTTATCAATGCTCCAAAATCTCGGCAATAAAACAGCATTTATAGGAAAGGTCGGCAACGACTTTTTTGGAAGAATGCTGAAAGAGAGAATCGAGGCACAGGGAATAGACGCCGTGGGATTGGTAGCGGATGACGCAGTGCATACAACATTGGCATTTGTTAATAAGCTTCCGAACGGAGACAGAGATTTTTCTTTTTACAGAAATCCGGGGGCGGATATGATGCTGACTGCAGATGATGTTAATAAGAGCAGAGCTGTTATCGAGAATGCGGAAGTTTTCCATTTCGGAACTTTATCCATGACAGGTGAACCTGCAAAAGAGGCAACAAAGCTTGCTGTGGATATTGCAAAGAAGAAAGGTATTCTTATTTCTTTCGATCCAAACTACAGGGAACCTTTGTGGAATTCTGTGGAAGAAGCACTTGAGGCTATGAGATACGGATTTGAGAAATGTGATATTCTGAAGATTTCCGATAATGAGGTGGAACTGTTCACGGGCATGACGGATATCGAGGCGGGAGCAAAGAAAATACAAAAAGAATTTGATATTCCTCTTGTATTTGCAACACTCGGCGCAGAAGGAAGCATGGCACTTTACAAAGATATAGTTGTAAAGAAAGCGGGCTTTAAGAATCCCGATACGATAGAGACGACCGGTGCGGGCGATACTTTCGGCGCATGCGCAATCGACTACATCCGCAGGAACGGTCTAAATGAATTATCAGAGGAGAAGCTTACGGAGTGCCTGACATTCGCCAACGCGGCGGCATCCATCATCACAACAAGAAGAGGTGCGCTGGCAGTCATGCCGACTCTTGATGAAGTTAAAGAATTTTTGAAAAAAGTTATATAAAAGGTATTATGAAACTTCCCACACTTTGGCTTGTTATGGCTGAGGTGTGGGAAGTTTCATAGTATGAGTGTTGACAATTTTATAATTCGTGTTATAGTTGTAGTAGAACAAATAGAATTATATATAATGCAGTAGGAGGAGATTATGAATATCCAGAAGTTTACACAAAAGTCCATAGAGGCTGTGAGCGGATGTGAGAAGATTGCTGTCGAATACGGCAATCAGGAGATAGAACAGGAACATCTTCTCTATGCTCTTATGACAATAGAAGATAGCCTTATTTCAAGGCTTGTGGAGAAGATGGGCGTTGATACGTCTTCTTTTGTCACAAGAATTGAGCAGGGAATCGGCAAGAGAACCAAGGTTCAGGGCGGGCAGCCTTATATAGGAGCACAGCTTAACAAGGCTCTCTTGTCTGCAGAGGATGAGGCCAAGGCGCTCGGAGATTCTTATGTTTCTGTTGAGCATATTTTCCTGGCACTTTTAAAGCATCCCAATAAAGAGGTAAAAGAAATCTTTGCGCAGTTCGGAATCGACAGAAACAGATTTCTTCAGGTGCTTTCTGAGGTTAGGGGCAACAGAAATGTCACAACGGATAATCCGGAGGCAACGTATGATACGCTCAGCAAATACGGCACCGAGCTTGTCGAGAAGGCAAAGCAGCAAAAGCTCGATCCCGTTATAGGGCGTGATACCGAGATCCGAAACGTGATAAGGATTCTTTCCAGAAAGAGCAAGAACAATCCCGTTCTCATAGGTGAGCCCGGTGTAGGAAAAACCGCGGTTGTTGAGGCACTTGCGCAGCGAATAGCAAGCGGCGATGTTCCGTCTGCTCTTAAGGATAAAAAGATCTTTTCACTTGATATGGGAGCGCTTGTTGCAGGAGCCAAGTACAGAGGCGAGTTTGAAGAAAGGCTCAAGGCGGTACTTGAGGATGTTAAAGGCTCTGACGGTGAGATAATTCTTTTCATCGATGAGCTTCATCTGATAGTGGGCGCAGGAAAAACTGACGGTGCTATGGATGCGGGCAACATGCTAAAGCCTATGCTTGCAAGAGGAGAGCTCCACTGCATCGGTGCGACGACGCTCAATGAGTACAGACAGTATATAGAAAAAGATGCGGCTCTTGAGAGACGTTTCCAGCCTGTCATGGTAGATGAGCCGACGGTTGAAGATACGATAAGTATCCTTCGTGGATTGAAAGAGAGATATGAAGTTTTCCATGGCGTAAAGATCATGGACAGTGCACTTGTAAGCGCGGCAGTTCTTTCAAACAGATATATTTCGGACCGTTTTCTTCCCGATAAGGCGATCGATCTTGTGGATGAAGCATGTGCACTTATCAAGACCGAGATGGATTCGATGCCTGCAGAGCTTGATGAGCTGAATCGTAAGATTATGCAGATGCAGATCGAGGAAGCGGCTCTTAAGAAAGAAGACGATTCTTTGAGCGCGGAGAGACTTTCCAATTTGCAAAAAGAGCTTGCGAATCTCAAGGAAGACTTTGATACGAGAAAGGCTCAGTGGGAAAATGAAAAGCAGGCGGTTGACAGACTTGCCGCTATGCGTGAACAGATAGATACGATCAATTCAGAGATAGCGATTGCTCAGAGAAACGGCGATTATGAGAAAGCGGGAGAGCTTCAGTACGGTAAGCTTCCTGCTCTTAAGAAGGAACTTGAAGAAGCGGAGGAACTTGCACATCAAAAAGAAGCTGATACAACGCTTGTTCACGAGAGAGTTTCAGATGAGGAGATCGCGGGAATCATCAGCAGATGGACCGGAATTCCTGTAAACAAGCTGACTGAGAGCGAGAGGAATAAGACACTCCATCTTGCGGATGAACTTCATCAGAGAGTTATCGGACAGGATGATGCGGTAACACTTGTTTCGGAAGCGATAATGAGATCCAAAGCAGGAATAAAGGATCCCGGAAAGCCTATTGGTTCGTTCCTTTTCCTCGGACCTACCGGCGTCGGTAAGACTGAGCTTGCAAAGAGCCTTGCACAGGCACTTTTTGACGACGAGAACAACATGGTACGTATCGATATGAGTGAGTACATGGAGAAGTACAGCGTGTCACGTCTTATCGGTGCACCTCCCGGATATGTGGGATACGAAGAGGGTGGCCAGCTTACGGAAGCTGTGAGAAGAAAGCCTTATGCTGTAGTTCTTTTTGATGAGATTGAAAAAGCACATCCAGATGTGTTCAATATTCTGTTGCAGGTTCTGGATGATGGAAGAATCACCGATTCTCAGGGAAGGACGGTAGACTTTAAGAATACGATTCTTATTATGACTTCCAATATCGGTGCTCAGTATCTTCTTGACGGAATCGACAGTAGCGGAAATATAAGCGAAGAGGCTCAGAAAGAAACGATGGATGATCTCAGAAATCATTTCAGACCTGAGTTCCTCAACAGACTTGATGAGATTATCATGTTCAAGCCTCTTACCAAAGATAACATTAGCGGAATCATCAAACTTATAGTTGATGACCTCAACAGCAGACTTTCAGAGAGAGAAATCTCCATACGTCTGACCGATGCTGCGCAGAACTACATAATCGACGAGGCCTACGATCCGATTTACGGCGCAAGACCTCTTAAGAGATTTGTGCAAAAGCATGTTGAGACCTTGTCCGCAAAGCTCATCCTCGAAGACAGAGTTAAGCCTCACGACACCATCGAATTTGACGTGCAAGACGGAGAACTGATTGCTTCGGCGAAACACTGATGCAAGGAACCACAGTCCGGCTATAAGGGAAGTTCACTTGCTATTACATATGTTGCGAAAACTCCCCTTATAGCCGGGCTGTGGTTTTTGATTTATCTATTTAATGATAGCGGCATAACCCAGATAGATTTTGCGGAAGATACAAGGTTTATCTGTGGATTTAAGGTCTGTTCATGTAAAAAAAGCGATGAAACCCAGATGAATTTTGCAGAAGATAGAAGATTTATCTGTGGATTTAAGGTCTGTTTATAGAAAAAGAGCATGAAATTCCAGATAAGCTGGGCATAAGTTGCTTTTCTTATCTGTATTTTTGCGATATGGGTTGAAAAAACAGCCCAAAATCGCAGATAAAAAAGGATAAATGATAAGTTTATCTGGAAAAAAGCAAAATATATCCAACCGCTACAGAGCAGTTCTAAAAATCTATGCAAATTGATTTCTTTCAGAATTATACTTATATCCGATTCCTTCGAGCTTGCCTATGATTTCGGCGAGCTCTTCTTTATTAATTTCAAGATCGTCGCAGAGCGCATCGAGGCTTGAATAGTTGTCTCTCAGTTTCATATTCATATAACTTAATAGCATAACAGGATCTTTCGGTAACATAGTGAACCTCCCGGAGAATGTGCTTTCGCACTGTTAATAGTATTAATTACATGATACGATATTTGAGCTTGAAAACAAGATGCAACATGGCAAGGAGACGGAATATGTTTAGGAGAGAGAAACTAATATTGGCAGCAACGGTGTGTTTTTTGGCCTTATAATTTATATGTGTTTAACAAAAATACAGGCAAATATGACAGTGCCGGTTATGTTGATGCATTCTTGAACATCAATAATGCATAATTCAGCACATTATGTTGAAAGTGCCTATTTTGTTGGTGTATAATTTAATGTGATATAAGAGCTTATTTTATTTGATTATATCTGATATATTAGCTTTCTCGGTTTGTGTACTTTAAGCATATAAGCGGGAAAATTAAGTGATTATTACTGAAAGCGAATGATATGCAAAAATCAATCGATATTCATTGTCATATAATGCCGGGTGTGGATGATGGCTCAAGGGATATAGAGACAAGTCTTAAGATGCTTAAGATTGCGGAGAAGAACGGAATAACCCATGTTATACTTACGCCGCATCATAAGCCCATGCACCATAATGTGAGCCCTTTGCATAACAGAAGTTATACGGAACAGCTCCGGCAGGAAGCATCCAAACTTGGAATAAATATCAGTCTGTATCCCGGGAATGAAGTATATTACAGCGATGAGACTCAGGAAGAACTTGAAAACGGCAAGATAACGACGCTTGCAGGTTCTGAGTATGTACTTGTGGAGTTTCATCCGACCAATACATTCAAAGCGATACACAATGCGGTGTACAGAATCCAATCCGCAGGGTATATGCCGATAATCGCACACGTTGAGCGCTACAGCGATGTGGTTTCTCATCCTTCTTATGTGGAAGAACTGCGCGATATGGGGTGCTATATTCAGGTTAATGCATCGAGTATTATGGGTAAGTATGGCTTTGGAATAGGTCTTTTTACAAAAAAACTTCTCAAGAAGGGGCTTGTGCACTTCGTTGCGACCGATGCTCACGATACGGCAAAGAGAGCACCTGATATTCTTGATTGCAGAAACTATGTGGACAGGAAGTTTGGGGAGGACTACGGGAGAAAGATATTTTACGATAATCCCATGAGCGTCATAAATAATGAGGTTATCTGAGGGAATACGGATGAAATTGACGGTTCCTTTAATATGAAAAAAAGTTTGTTGGAGTAATTGATGGATAAAAGAGACGACATCGTTGAAATTAATCTTGGGGAGCTTTTTTCAATCCTTTTGGGAAGAGCATTTCTCATAATCAGTGCGGGGCTGTTTTTTGCTCTGACAGGTCTGTTTGTGAGTAAGTTCGTCGTTCACCCGGTTTTTGAATCTACGACCAAGATTTACATACTTAATAAAGAGGAAAATCAGACGGTGACATATTCCGATGTTCAGATATCTACGCAGCTTACTTCGGACTATGCGGAACTTATAAAGAGCAGATATGTTTTGGAGGAAGCCATACAGAGGCTTAATCTTGTAGACATAACCTATGAGGATCTTGCCAAGGTTGTCAAGGTTGATACACCTTCCGATACCAGAATCGTTGCCATTACGGCTAAGGACGAAGATCCGCTTATGGCAATGGAGATTGCAAACTGTATCAGAGAAGTTTCAAGTGAACACATTACAAATGTTATGGATATAGATGCCATCAATGTTGCGGAGACGGCCAATGTTCCTACTAAAAAAGCGAGCCCGAGCGTCTTCAGGTGGACGATAGTTTCGGGATTTGCGGGAACGGTTATCGTGGCGTTTTTTGTGGTACTGGGCTTTCTTATGGATGACACCATCAAGAGTAACGACGATGTCGAGAGATATCTTGGACTCAGCACTATCGGACTTATCCCCCTTTCTTCAGATGAGCAGGGAAAAAAGAAATCAAAAAAATAAAAAAATAGAATGGAGATTTTATGCAGACCGCAAAACTTCATTTCAGTCAGGCAGAAAATAATTATCAGGTAAAAGAAGCATATAAGACACTTCGAAGTAACGTAGAGTTCAGTGGACAGAATGTCAGAGTTATCTCTGTTACAAGCTGTACTCCCGGAGAGGGAAAAACAACAGTTGCTATGGCACTTGCAAGAGCATTTGCAGAGGCTGGCAAGAAGACAATTCTTGTCGATGCCGATATGCGTAAGTCTGTTCTTGTGGGAAGATACAGGACGGGTTCTGTAAGGCTCGGTCTTACGCACTGTCTTGTGGGAAGAGAACGCCTATCAAGTGTTATTTGTGAGACTGATACACCTAATCTTTACGTGATATTCAGCGGCCCTGTTCCGCCCAACCCAAGTGAGCTTCTCGGAGGCAGGATTTTTGCCAAAGCGCTTGAAAATATGAAACAGGTTTTTGATTACATAATCGTTGATACGCCTCCTCTCGGAAGCGTTATCGATGCGGCCGTTGTTGCCAAGCAGTGCGATGGAACGGTAATGGTAATTGAGAGCAATTCAATCAGCTACAGATTTGCACAGAGGGTAAAAGACCAGCTTGATAAGGCCGGAGCAAAGATGCTCGGAGTGGTACTTAACAAGGTTGATATTAATGGCAAAGGTTACTACGGTCATTATGGCCATTATTACGGCAAATACTATGGTAAGTATTACGGTAAGTACTATGGCAAGTATGGCGAAGGCGAAGCAATGCAGGTTACCCGCCCTAAGGCGCAGGAGACTGTGGCAGAACCTGACGATGACGATCTGGATGAGCTGAATTACCTGGCGGGAGTTACCAGAAAAGACAGATAAGAATTACTACTATAGGCGGCTTAAAGGCTGCATGTGACACATTCGGAGGATGAAGTGAGAGGAAATATACTCGGTATATTTTTTACCATATTGAGCGGAGTGATGATCGCTCTTATAGTCTTGGCATACGGAAGGAGCGATAAAATGGCTCCTGAGTTCAGGTTTTCGGCACTTGATCTTGTTTATGATTCCGCGACAAATGACAAAGACTTAATTGTTGGGATCAATGCGTATGATGCAAAGGACGGAGATATTACAGACAGAATAGTTGTTGAGAAAGTCGTTCTTAACAAAGACGCGGAAACGGCGGTAGTATATTACGCGGTTGCCGATCACAGCGGAAATGTAACAAAACAGTCGAGAGTTTTTCCGGCAAACATTGCGGATATAGAATTTAACGGTGATTCCTCTGAAAAGATAGAGGACGGTATGCACCCCAATATTTCTTTTGAAAACGGGGAGAGCGTGGCTGCGGCATCTTCAGCCGACAGCGAAGAAGAAACAAACGGTAACTAGGAGTCAGGGATGAGGGGAAAAGGAAAGATTTTTCTCATTATATGGGCAGTGCTGATGACGCTTATTTCGGGGGCGTTGCTGGGCTTTGAGATAATGAGAGGTTTTGGAAGAGCAAATCTTGATTCAAAATCGGCAACAACAGCACCTGTTATGGCAAAGTCTGCTCTCTATGAGGGCAATACGACAGGCGATACCAAGTGGCAGGATGACTGGATCAGATATAACGGTGCTGTTTATGATTACAATGAAGATATAATCACTTTTTTAATAATGGGTATCGACAAGGATGATGAGATCGTTACCAAGGTAGCGGAGGGAACAGACGGAGGCCAGGCGGATGCATTGTTTTTGCTTGCACTTAACCCGCATAATCAGACAATCAGCATTATCGGAATCAACAGAAATACAATGACAGATGTCGATGTTTACGACGAGTACGGAAGATATCAGACAACAGCAAAGGCACAGATTGCTTTGCAACATGGCTTCGGCAACGGCATGGAAGAGTCTTGTGAATATCAGGTGAAGGCAGTGTCGAATCTTTTTCACCAGCTTCCGATTCATGGGTATGCCGCAATAAATATGAGTGCGATTCCTATGATAAACGATCAGGTCGGGGGCGTGGATGTAGTTGTTTTAGAGGACCTTACCAAGTTTGATAAAAAGCTTAAGAAAGGCGCAAGGGTTCATCTTGAGGGAAAAACGGCATTTCACTATGTAAAGAGCAGGGATGTTTACATTCCGAATTCAAACGGCTCAAGACTTGAGAGACAGCGCCAGTACATAAATTCATTTATAAATTCTGCAAGGACTGTGTGCAGGGAGAATAATAACGCGGCGGTTGAACTCTTTACCGCGATAGGAAATAAGATGGTCACCAATATTTCCGCCGACGAGATCTCTTATCTTGCTCCGTTTCTTGTATCATACAAGTTCGATATTGACAATATCGTGACCATAGATGGGAAAACTGAGAAAAACGGCAAGTACGAAGAGTTTTATGCGGATGAAAATAGTCTGTATGAGGCTATTGTAAATGTTTTTTATGAAAAAATTAATGATAAGAACTAATGTAATGTACAGAATGAGACGATATATTGATATAGAGAAGAAAGCCGTAAAAGGATTCTTTTTACTGTTTATTGTACTCGGACTTACGGGATGCTCCAAAGAGGCGTCGAATTCTGTTGGAAATACGGGATTTGAAACGAGTGCGCTTCCTACAGAGCAGGAGTCGGGATTCGACAGTGTAAAAGAGCTCAATGAGGATGCTTTTGCGTGGCTGTATATTCCCGAAACGGAGATCAACTATCCGATCCTTCAAAATGCTGAGGGTGACGATATGTTTTATACGGATCACAACGAGTTCAAAGAGCCCGATGCAGACGGTGCCATATATATCGAGGCGGCAAATCTGAATAACATGTGTGATTTTAACGAGGTTATTCACGGAGCGTCGCCTGCGGACGGGACTAGGTTTGCGGGAATCAATAATTTTTTGGATAAAAAATTTTTTGATGAGCATGAATATGCATATGTATATATGCAGGATAATTCACTTACATATTACATAATTGCGGCCTACACGCGCGATAATACAAGGCTTCTTGAGCAATATGATTTCTCGTATGCTTCGGGATGTTCTGAGTTTATTGATGAGATTTACAGTAAAGCCGGCATGAATGGGATTATCAGAGAAGGTTGTGAAAGCGGGCTTTCTCCCGAACATTTTCTTATTACGCTTACCACCGACAGTGTTACAGAGCCCGGCAAACAGACGGTTGTTGTGGGTTGCCTTGTAGGTGATGCGGCAGGAAAGATAGACCGTGATATTGATTACGGAAATGAAGATCAATGATGTAATAGTATATAAAACAGTAATGTTTAATAAAGGAACGGAGGCAAAAATTATGAGAAAGATTCTGGCACTTGCAGTTGCGGGTACACTTATGGTGACAAGTTCCGTATGTGTATTTGCTGCAGAGGGTATTGGTGTTGCTGAAGAGAATACGGATGCAGGTTCAAACGGAGGCAGCGAGGCAACATACAGCCCGACTACGGCAGAATATTGGCAGGAAAAGTATGAAAAAGCAAATGGAGATATTGCCGATCTGAATCGTCAGGTAGGAGCTCTCAGTGCGCAGAAAGATATGCAGGAGCAGCAGCTTAGATCTCTTCAGGATCAGTTTGAGGCTTTTAAGGCTGCCCAGGAAAGAAATAATGCATCTCTTTCAGTTGCAAACAGCACACTTAATAATCAGAAGAACGATCTTATCAATCAGAAAAACAATCTTACAAAGCAGCTTGAAAATACAAAGAAGAGCCTTAATGAGGCAATAACTGTAAGAGACAAGTATCAGGAAAAATATAAAAATGCGACAAAGCACGGTAAGAACGAAGCTCCTTCAAGAGCTGCTCAGCTTAGCAGAAACAATGCGATAGGTGACGGATACGGCGGATATATTGCTCAGGGCGGACACGTTCAGATTAACGGAGGAAAGAGCAATGTGACATTTACACTCGCTGCTCCGACTTCAGGTGTTTTAAGTTCAGCAAGTCAGTATGCAAACAGTGTCGGCGGTACACTTCTTCACTGCGTAACAACAAGCTCACCCGGAGTTTCATTTAAAACTGCGACAGTAAACTTCACTGTTACCGGCGTATATGCGAACGACACTATCGCTGTATATCAGCTCCAGGGCAAAAACTGGGTTCAGGTACTTGTTTCATCCGTAACAGATAATCATGTAACCGTAAATCTTACACAGCACGGACCTCTTGCATTTGTGAGGGTTGCCGCGGTTGCCACAGCAACACATTGATAAGATTTTAAAGAAGAATAAAAGATTTAAGGGCGCTTATGCAAAGAAAACTGCATAGGCGCTTTTTAATAATAAAAAGCATTTTACTCGAAAAATCCGCACTGGCTGCGAATTTCTGCAATTTCATTCAAGATGAATTGACTTTATTGTTTGCGCGTATTACTTTGTATTACAAAGAGAGGTGATAGTTATGGCAATTTCATTAAGGCTTAGTCAGGAAGATACAATGTTGATAAAGAGTTATGCTGCATTACATAATATCAGCATATCGGAACTGCTTCGGCAGTCTGTTATGGAAAAGATTGAAGATGAATATGATCTTCAGTGTTATGAGAAGGCTATGAAATTATATAAAGAGGACGATAAAACTTTCACTTTGGATGAAGTGGAAAGAGAGTTGGGACTTGATTGATGTATCATGTATTATTTTGGTTTTGAATGTCGGACATAGCAGAGATATATATGATTAACAGGAATATAATTAAACGTTCCGATGGGGAATACGTTCAATTTGCAACGAGTTGCTATGCAACTCGTTGTTCTGTTATAATAGCGTTGCTGTGCATATGTATAAATGCGCATGGCAAGATGAGGAGAATATTATGAGTTGGGAAGAAAATGTACGCAAGGTTGTTCCGTACACACCGGGTGAACAGCCCAAAGTTAAGAATATAATCAAGCTTAATACAAATGAGAATCCATACCCGCCGGCACCTGCGGTTGTGGAAGCGCTTAAGAATATGGATTCCGATAGTTTTAAGAAATATCCCGATCCTACCTGCGATGTACTTGTGGAAGCAATAGCTGATTTTTACAAGGTTGATAAGGAGAATGTCTTTGTCGGAGTTGGTTCCGATGATGTACTTGCAATGGCTTTTATGACATTCTTTAACTCGGATAAGCCGGTTCTTTTCCCGGATATAACATATTCGTTCTATGATGTCTGGGCAGAGCTTTTCAGAATTCCTTATAAGCAGATTCCGCTACTTGATGATTTCTCTGTAAGGATTGAGGATTACTTTGGCGAGAACGGCGGTGTTGTTCTTGCTAATCCCAACGCACCTACGGGCGCGCAGCTTCCGATTGATGCAGTTGAGGAAGTGATAAAAAGAAATCCCGACGTAGTTGTTATCGTTGATGAAGCCTATGCTGATTTCGGCGGACAGTCGGTTCTGCCTTTGATAGACAAGTACGATAACCTTTTGGTTGTTCAGACTTTCTCAAAGTCGCGTTCAATGGCAGGAATGAGAATAGGCTATGCATTTGGATGCAAGAAGCTTATCAAATACCTTCTTGACGTGAAATTTGCGTACAACTCATATACAATGAATATGCCTGCACTTGAGCTTGGTTCTCTTGCAATAAAGGACAGAGCTTACTTTGAGAAGACTGTGAGTATGATCGTCAACACGAGAGAGAGAGTTAAGGGACAGCTTCGCGAGCTCGGATTTGAGTTTGCCGATTCCAAGACCAACTTCGTCTTTGCAAAGCACAAAGAGAAGTCAGGAAAAGAAATCTTTGATTACCTCAGGGCAAACAACATAATCGTAAGAAGATGGGATGCGCCCAGGATCAAGGATCACCTCAGAATATCAATCGGAACGGATGAGGAGATGGATATTCTTATTGCAAAGCTTAAAGAGTTTCTGTGATGAGAAGTTTGTTTTGCAATGTGACAGAGTGGAAATTAGTTTGAATTTTTAGTTTGCTATGACTTTTTATATCAAGAATGTTAATAAAGGTCATATATGTCAAGAAGATGGATATTATGAGATGGCAGGATCAAGCTGCCAACAGTATTTGATAAGGAGTGTTGTTTAGTTATGTTGAATTATTTAATTGTTTTTCTGATATCAATGGTCCCTTTGGTAGAACTTAGAGGTGCAGTGCCTTACGCTATCACGATGGGACTTCCTGTACTTCCAAGCTATATTATCGCAATTATAGGTAATATGCTTCCGATGCCTTTTATTTTCTTCTTTGCAAGAAAAGTTCTTGAATGGGGAAAAGATAAGCCGGTAATCGGTGGTTTCTTTACTTTTTGTCTTGAGAAGGGACATAAGGGCGGAGAAAAATTAAAAGAGAAAGCCGGAAATAGCTTATACTTGGCACTTTTCTTATTTGTGGGTATTCCGATTCCCGGAACAGGTGCCTGGACAGGTACGCTTGCTGCTTCAATCCTTGATATGGATTTTAAAAAGAGCGTTAAAGCAGTTATTAGTGGTGTAATACTTGCAGGTATTATTATGGGACTTGGAACAAAGGTAGTACTACTTATAGGCAACTTGTTCTGATTCTGATCATTTAGTTGTGACAAAGGATTAAACATGGAAGCATACACAGATTTTGCAAATGTATATGACACATTCATGGATGAAACCCCATACGACGTATGGGGTGATTTTGTAGTGGAGCTGATGAATAAGTTTGGCGTGACAAAGCCCGCAACAAAAGGGATATCCGGAAATGACAATGGTGATTTGGAATACAGCACCGAGGAAGACTCCGAGCAGGCGCTCGAGGAAGAGAAGAATCTAATCGTTGAACTTGGCTGCGGAACAGGCTCTTTTACCCTGAATATGGCGAAGCGCGGTTATGATATAATCGGTATAGACATGTCCTCCGATATGCTTGATATTGCAAGGAAAAAGACCGCATCCGAAGGCCTTGATATCATGTATCTTGAGCAGGATATGAGAGAACTTGATCTTTACTGCACATGCGGAACGGTTCTTAGCGTGTGCGACAGTGTTAATTACCTTCTTGAGGATGAGGATGTTATCGAGACATTTAGGCTTGTGAATAATTTTCTTTTCCCAAACGGAGTATTTATCTTTGATTTCAATACGCTTCACAAATACAGGGATGTAATCGGTGATGTGACGATCGCGGAGAACCGCGAGGATTGCAGCTTTATCTGGGATAATTATTATCATGAAGAAGAGCATATAAACGAATATGATCTTACGATCTTTGCAAAGTGCGGAGAGGACGATGTGTTCAAGCGCTCGGTCGAGACTCATTATCAGAGGGGATATACGCTTGATGAGATGAAGTCTTTTGTGGAAAAAGCGGGACTTAAGTTTATCGCCTGTTATGATGCGGACTCCCACGAGACTCCGACAGAGGAGAGTGAGAGAATATACATTGTTGCGGGGGAGTGCGGCAAAGATGTGGTGCAGTGAGCTTTAATTGCAAGTCGAAGTATCTCCATATTCATTACGCAGAGAATGGTGATAAATGCTTGATGTGAGGAATAGTGTATGGTTGTAGTATTACTCAGCTATGTTTATATATTTTTGATGTGTCTTATTGCGGGAGTGACAATAAGAAAGGCTCTTTCAAGGTTTATACCTGTTCCGAACGAAGAGAGAATCGGCATTACAGGCATCGTTACCACAGGCCTTGTGACACTTACCGTGTATGCTGAGTGTTTCAGTATCTTTTACAAGGTCGGGGCGGTATGCCATGCCTTGATGCTCATAATTCTTACAATCGGGGCTTATAAGTATCGCAAGGAAGTCAGCGTGCTTCTTACTGGTGTACGAAAGAGATTTCGGTCAAAAGAGGGCGTTGTCTGCCTTATCATTGTGCTTATATCCGCTTTTTATGCCTCGAGAGGCGTTTTTCACAGGGATACCGGAATTTATCATGCTCAGGCAATCAGGATAATTGAAGAGTATGGCGTCATAAAGGGTATCGGTAATTTCCAGTTGCATTTTGCATATAACAGTTCATATCTTGCGCTTTGCGCGCTGTTTACGATGAGCTTTGTCCTGCCGTTTGCGCTTCATACAATGACGGGCTTTATCATGGCTCTTTTTACCTGTTATGCCGCTTGCGGCCTTATGAAGTGGACATCTCGCGCTAGCCATACGGCTGATATGGCGAGACTTGCGATAATCATCTACGGCATCACGGTTCTTGAATATCTGCAGTCTCCTGCAACGGACTACGGTGCGATGTACATGGTTCTTTACATCATGTGTGCCTGGATTACGCAGGCAGTTGAGAAAAAAGATGATTCGGAGGATATTCCTGTCTACGGGTATCTTGCGGTTCTTTCTATATTTACGGTCAGCATGAAGCTTTCCGCGGCAGCGCTTGTTGTGCTTGCAGTTCTTCCTTTTATTCTTCTGGTAAAAAAGAAGATGACAAAGGAGACGATTTCTTTTATCGTGATAGGTTTTTTGTCCTTCCTTCCGTATCTTGTAAGGAATGTGATAATCTCCGGATGGCTCTTGTATCCTGCGGAGGCGATAGATCTGTTTAATGTTGTCTGGAAGGTTCCTGCCGAGTACATGAAGTTTGACGCTGACCAGATAAAGGTCTGGGGCAGAGAGCTTCAGGACACCATGAGCGTGGAGGAAGGCATAACGGTTGGTATATCCGATTGGCTTCCAATCTGGTGGGAAAAGAAAAGGTTTTATGAGAAACTTCTTCTCGCGTTTCAGGTGGCGGGAGCGGGGGCGGTGCTTCTTAATCTTATCATCAGGAAGGTTAGAAAAAAGATCCGCGCGGATGTTGCAATGTTCTATATCGCCGTGTTTATCAACATTGCCATGTGGTTTTTTACCGCGCCTTTTATCAGGTACGGACTGGCATTTCTGATGCTTCTTCCGCTTTGTTCGGGGATGGATCTTGCGGAGAATATATTTAAGGGAAAAGTGTTTCTTAGATTTGCGATGGTAGCCATCGCGGTTGTATGTTTCGGCAACTGGACAGCCAGATATCTTAATGTTGACAAAGAGCGTTTCGTTGAACATGCAAAAGACGGCTATTATCTGACGCCGATTCCGTTCCCTGATTCCGAAACGGATGAAGTTAATATGAACGGAGTAATCGTTTACAACACCGTCCATGAAGATGAAGAAGTAAACAGCTATTATAATTGCCCGAGTTCGTGTTACAGCGACATGATGAATCGAAGTGAGCTGATAGGTACAACTTTGAAAGAGGGATTTAAAGCAAAGTGACGCGGCGGCACAGCCTTGAGTTAAAGCGAAAGGGCTGAAATAGAACAATACAGTCGTAGAGTGACTAAATCAGACAAAAGAGCGCTATTTAGTCACCTGATGAAAATAGCTGCACTTTAACATGGTGAAAAAAATGACTAAACTCATTAAAAGATGGTGGTTTAGTCATTTTTTGTCTGAAGCAGAATATTTTTTTGGGTTTATGTAAACTACAGTTTCAATTAAAACTTAAAGTCGAATTATATCTCAATCTCACCCTCAAACACAGTAGTTGCGGGGCCTTCCATGATCACGGGCGATTCGGGCTTTTTATCCCAGGAGCACTTGATGTCGCCGCCGAGAACGTGTACGGTAACTTCCGTGTCTGTAAGACCGTTAAGTATGCATGCAACAGTGGTAGCGCAGCATCCTGTTCCACAGGCAAGTGTCTCGCCTGTTCCGCGTTCCCAGACTCTCATGTGTACGTTGTTCTTGTCATCTATCTTTACAAACTCAGTGTTTGTGCGGTTAGGGAACACTGAGTGATTTTCAAATAAAGGACCTACGGCTTCAATATCGAAGTTTGCAAGGTCTTCGTTTTCCGGAAGGAATACAACGCAGTGGGGGTTACCCATTGATACGCATGTCATGTGCCAGGTATTTCCCGCAACTTCGATGGGAACATCTACAGTGAGCCTTCCGTATTCCTTGGAAAGAGTTTCATATTTTTTATTATCTTTTGAAAGTAGTTCATCGGATACTGAAACGGGAACGCTTGCAGAATCAAGGATGGGAGCACCCATATCAACTTTAACGGTCTCTACAAGTCCGTCTGATCCGATCGTGAGGTCTATATATTTCTTTTTGCCCGCACTTACGATTGTAAGGTTGGTCTTATCTGTGAGTTTCTTGTCATAGACATATTTTGCAACGCATCTGATGCCGTTTCCGCACATCTCGGAGCGGGAGCCGTCGGCGTTGTACATTTCCATTTCAAAATCAATGTCATCATCTGCAACTGGATTTATAAAGATAATACCGTCAGAGCCGATTCCGAAGTGGCGGTCTGAAACCATTTGTGCCACCTTAGATTTTTTCTCGGAAGGAACGTTTTCTTTTCCTCCGTCTACATATACATAATCGTTGCCGCAGCCGTGCATCTTGGTAAATTTCATATTGGGTACCTCGCATTCTGTGATCTTGTGTTGTTATGTTGAAGATAAGGAAATACTGTTGTAATCAGCAGTTTCCTAAATAAATACTTTGCTATATTTGCATTATAAAATAAATAAGTTTGTAATTGGTGCTGTCACATTTGTGATTCATGGCATCTGAATTGCTTCACCATTATAATATAATGCGAAAAGAAAAATGTATACAATTATACAAAAAAGTAGTAAACTTTTTCTATATTCGCATGAAAGTGAGGACGAATCGATGTTTAAACCTAACAGTGACTATTTGAAACTTCCCGGAAGCTACCTTTT
>JAEEGK010011368.1_pt1 | contig 20350 bp, 15 predicted proteins | sample 8958771 | NCBI WGS metagenome assembly JAEEGK01 (sample SAMN16246547, study PRJNA631951) | gut metagenome | biome: gut microbiome; feature: rumen; material: SC-attached | host: Bos | place: Iran: Karaj | collected 2018-10
ACATCTCCAGGTTGGTGTAGCGGCCGTTCTTGTCCAGGGTAATCTGTGTAGCGTCGTTTTTGTCTACCTTGTCGTACTTGTTCAGGCCGAACTGCTCCTCGAACCAGTCGGGCATGCCGTCCTGGTCGGAGTCCTTCACCAGCGCCATCTGCTCTCTCGTCGCGGTGTAGGCGGGCCAGGCACTACCATACTTGGATTTGACATCGGCGATGTCATTGATGAGGGAACCGGTTCCTTCCTTGACATCCTTGCTGATGCGGGTGTCCACGGCATCCTTGATGAGGGAAGCGCCGGCGTAGGCACAAGCGGCTTCGAGCGCCTGGTCTGCCGTATGCGTCGTCGTGTAAGCCTCCTTCCCTTCCCGGCCCACGAGCACGAGCGGTGCCGCAACCGTCTGCTGGTAATGGTCGTGGCCCTCACCGTTGTGCCAGTAGATGCCCCCCGGGCCGTTCGCCAGGGACGGATACTGGTTATAGACATTGCCGTCGAGGTAAAGTTCCGGATATCCGTCGTCGATGTTGCTCGCGCCGCAGGTGGAGCATTTACTGGTATAGACGCCGTATGCATCGACGAAATACCTGCGGTCCTTGGAGGAAGGACCTTTCTTATAGTAGTTGTTCACCAGGTTGAAGTGACCGCCTTCGCCGCCGTAGGTGCTGTTGTCGCCCCAGTTGTAGATCACATTGTTGCGGAGGTCCACATTCCCGCGGCGGGCGGGATTCTTGTGGTCCTGATAGATGTGCGGATGGTCGATGCGGGCGTTGCGGCTGTCGTGGTGGGCCAGGATATTGTGGTGGAAAGAGGCGTTCTTGCCTCCCCAGAGACCGCCGTAACCATGGGTGCCTTTCGTATGCAACTTGCAGTTCTTCATGGATTCCGCAATCAGGCACCACTGCAGGGTGAAGTTCTCATTGCCGTAGAAAGAAGCGGCCTCATCGACACTCCAACTCATGGAGCAGTGGTCCAGGATGACATTGTCCAGGTAGCGGCCCCAGATGCAGTCTTCCCCATCGGCATTGCCGGCCTCGATCTCCGCTGCGGTCCACGGGGCTTCGTCGCCCAGGCGGAAGCGGACAAAGCGGATGATGACATTGGAAGCCTGCAGGTTCACCGTATAGTTCTTCAGGCAGATACCGTCTCCGGGAGCCGTCTGGCCCGCGATGGTCAGGTCGCCCTTGGAGATCTTGAGGTCGGACTTCAGTTCGATGATGCCGGCTACGTCAAAGACGATGGTACGGGCGCCGGACTGGTTCACGGCCCAGCGGAGGGAACCCTCCGATCCGGTATCCTCCAGCGTCGTCACGTGAAGGACCTTGCCTCCACGGCCGCCGGTGGTGTACATGCCGCCGCCCTCGGCGCCAGGGAAGGCGCGCGCGACGCCGTCTTCCTCCACCGAAGGGATGGAGAAGTCTGCATAGTACTGGTCGGAAGGCGGGGTGGGAGGTTCGGGATCCACCGTTCCTTCCGTGCGGGCATCGACCCAGGTCATGGAGGAGGAGCCGCCGGCGTTGACTGCCTTCACGCCGAAGCGGTAATCCGTTGCCTTGGTGAGTTTCGTCACTTCGACATTGCGCGTTTTGGCCGTGCCACCGTCCACCTTGACACCATCTTTCTGGAGTTCCCAGTCATAGGCGGCGGCATTCTCCACCGGATCCCACTGAAACTTCAGGGTGGTTTCCGTCGCGGAGTGCAGTTTCAGGTTCGCCGGGGCGGAAGGGGCCTTGGGGGTATCGGGAGTGACGACAGGATCGTCTTTCTCACCGCCGCAGGAGGCAAGGACCAGGCCGGCCAGGGCCAGTAAAGTCAGTTCTTTCTTCATAACTTTTCGTATTCGAGCGACGCCCAGATGAACGGACCGACCCCCTTCGGGTCGTTCTCGATGATCTTTTCGCCGATATAGTAATCAAAGGTGCCGCTCCGGTTTTCCTTGCCACCGAGGCCAGCGACGGCGCAGCAGTCGGTGAGGTTCAGGGTACCGTCCTTCTCCTCGCGGATGAACTTCTTCACCAGGGCCTCGTAGAGGGCCTTCGGATGAACGGATGCGGGCACGGCATAACCTTCGCGGGCGGCCCGCAGATAGGCATAGGTGAACATCGCGGAACACGTGGCCTCCAGGTAGTTGCCTTCCCTGCCGGGGCAGTCCAGGACCTGGTACCACATCCCCGTCTCGGGATCGGCATACTTCGGGAGCGTGGCCAGGATCCCTTCCAGGATCCCCTGCAACTCGGCCTTTCCGGGATGGTCGGCCGGGAAGAAGGGCAGGACCTCGACGAGGGCCATCGTGTACCAGCCGAGGGCGCGGCCCCAGCAGTGGGCGGACTGACCGGTCACCGGGTCGGCCCAGGCCATGGACCGGGTCTCGTCCCAGGCGTGGCGGTACAGGCCCGTCACGGGATCGTAGGTCTTCTCGGCCGCCACCCGGAACTGCAGGGTCACGTCGTCGAAGATCTCATCCTGCCGGGTGATGTTGCCATAGACCGCATAGAAGGGTTCCGCCATGTAGAGGCCGTCCAGCCACACCTGGCCGGGATACACCTGCTTGTGCCAGAAGGCGCCCGCTTCCGTGCGGGGCTGCTCCTGCAGTTGCTTACGGACCGTCTCGATGGCGATGGCATACCGGATGTCCGGGGTGAACTGATACAGCGAAATCAGCGTCCGGGCCGGGCAGACATGGTCCAGGTTGTACTTCTCGCGGTCGTATTTCCCGCCGATGTTGCCGTTCGCATCCACGATACCGTCATACCAGGCGCGTACGTATGCGTCGAACTCGGGGATGTCGTAGGCCTGCGAGACGGCCAGGAAACTGCGGAGTTCCAGGCCCGTGGTATAATTCCACTTGTAGCCGCCTTCCTGTCCGTCCAGGAAAGTGGCCTCGGGAGCCCGTTTGATTTCGGAACGCACCATCCGGACGGAATAGGGGCCCGTAACCGGCTCCGTCTTCGGGGCGCAGGCTGCGATCAGGCAGCCCAGGGCAAGGTAAGCGATTCTTTTCATCAGCGGTTCACATAAGGGTTCCAACGGATGCCGTCCTCTTCCTGGTACATGACCTTCTCGAAGGAGTACTCGGCGGCCTCCTTCGCAGTGAGGGTATGCGCCCATTTCACGCGGGGGCCTTTCGCACCGGGTCCGACATTCCGGTATTCAGCGTAATAGGAATTCTTCTTGGTATCGGGTTTCCCCTCCTTCTCCCAGTCGTGCCAGCCGTCCGCGACGATGTGCGGGCCCAGTTCACACTCGATGAACACGGTCTTCGCATAGGCGCCCCAGGGACGGCCCAGGTAGCACTTGTCGATGCCGGGATCGGCAGTCAGTCTGCAGTTCTTGAACACATAGCCATACTTCTGTCCCGGCAGGGTGGAAGCGGCGGTCACGTAACTGTTCTTCTTGCTGTGGAGGTGGCAGTTCTCGAAATAGGCGATGCTGGGGCCGAAGATGAAGTCCGTCGTGCCCTCGATGTAGCAGTCCAGGAAATAGTTGCGCTTGATGCCGCCTTCCTTGCCGAAACGGCCGTACGTATAGAGCGTATCCTGGTTGCCGATGAAGCGGCAGCGGTGGAAGAAGAGGAAGTCGCCGTCGGTGAAAACCGCCACGGCCTGACCGATTTCCTTGCCCTCCCCCGCCGTGTTCTCGAAGGTGATGTCCTCGAAGGTCACGTAACTGGAATGGATGTAGATGCTCGCGCTGCCGGAAGTGCCCACCTTGAAATCGTTGTCGGGCCACAACTGCTCCGCGTAGCGGTCGTAGGTCAGGATGGTCTTGTCCGCCCCCTGGCCCATGATCTTCATCCGGAACTTGGTGTGCGGGATGTCGATGGCCTCCTTGTAGGTACCGGCCTTGATGAGGATGGTGGTGATCTTCTCGTGGCTGTAGTTCGGAACCGCATTGATGGCGTCCTGGACCTTCATGTAGTCGCCGTGACCGGTCTGGTCCACGACGATGTCGTACCGGACGAGATGCTCGCCGATGGCGGGGATCTGCGCCTTGAGGGCGTCGCAGACGATTTCCGTCACCTTGCGGGCCCCGCAGGCGACCGTATGGGTGTTGTCGTCCTTGCCGGTGGAGATCATGAAATACGCCTTCGAGGCCTCGTCGCCGATGCTTTCGATCCAGTCGAGGGTAGGCGTGGTGATATCCAGCAGGGTCACGCCCATCTCCTCGGCCACCTGCTTCATCGCAGCGGGATAGTCCGTGTGGCAGTTCCGGTCCAGTTTGCCGCCCTTGAACCAGCGGCGGGCTACCGGGGTCAGGAGAACCGGCGTGGCGCCCTTCTCGCGGGCTCCGCGGATGAACTTACGGAGATTGTCCTGATAGGCGCCGAAGGCCGGCGCATAGCGCTCGGGATCGTCGGCCTTGGAATCGTTGTGGCCGAACTGGATAAAGACATAGTCTCCGGGTTGCAAGGCGCCGTACACCTTGTCCCAGAGACCCTTGTCGATGAAACTCTTCGTGCTGCGGCCGTTCTGCGCGTAGTTGACGACCTGGAAGGTCTCGTCCACGAAGTTCGGGAACATCATGCCCCAGCCGCGCTCGAGTTTGCCGTCGGAGAGGTCTTTCTCCGCCATCGTGGAATCGCCCATCAGGTGGATGGTCGTGAAGGAACTGGCGACGAGCCAGACACAGACGAGGTACAGGATCTTTCTCATAACTTGGTACCGTTCACAGTGACGTTCTCGAAATGGACGTTCTCGTAATAATGCGTTTCCACGCCCTTGTCGGCCGTGAAACTGCTATTTCTTACGGTGAGGTTGCGGACAGGCATTTCCGGAAGGCCGTTCACGAACACCGCCTGTTCCGCGCCCGCGCAGGTGATATCGGAGAAGTGGAAATCGCGGAACTCCGGCGTGGTCTCATCGACCGGCTGGATGTCCTCCTTCCCGTCCTTGGACATCTCCGTCGCGGAAACGCCCATATAATACAGATTGAAGATGATGCCGTAGGTGACGATGTCCTTCATATAGATATGGTCGCACCAGATGTCCTTCACCACGCCGCCGCGGCCGCGGGCGCTCTTGAAGCGAAGGCCCACGTCCGTGCCGATGAAACGGCAGTTGGAGACGCGGATGTTCTCCACGCCGCCGGACATCTCGCTGCCCACGACGAAACCGCCGTGGCCGTGGTAAACGGTGCAGTCGTCGATGATGAGGTTGCGGCACTTCTTTCCGTGCCTGCGGCCGTCGGCGTCCTTGCCGGACTTGATGCAGATGGCGTCGTCGCCCACGTCGAAGGAGGAACCGGTGAGGATCACGTTCTCGCAGGCGTCGATGTCGATGCCGTCGCCGTTGGTGGAATAGTGCGGGTTACGGACGATGATATCCTGGATGACGACATCCTTGCAGTACAGCGGATGGAGGTTCCAGCACGGGGAGTTCTGGAAGGTGCAGTCCTTCAAAAGGACGCGCTCGCACTCGCGCAGGGATACCAGCACGGGACGGAGGAAGGTCTTGATCTCCTGCTCGTCCAGGGAAGGGTCCTGGTAATTGAGCGAACCGGCGGTGGCGCGCGCCTTGGCGTAGCCCTCGTCCGGATACCAGACGGAAGCGTCGGGCGCGACGATCCCGCCCCGCTTCAGGATGGCCTTCCACTGGTCGTCGGACACCTTGCGGTGCTTGACCTCGCGCCAGAATTCTCCGCTGCCGTCGAAGATGCCGCCGCCGGTGATGGCGATGTCGTGCGCCCCGGTGGCATTGATGGGAGAAACGCAGCGGCGCACGTCCAGGCCTTCGAAATTCGTGTCGATGATGGGATACAGGTCCTGGTCCGGGTCGAAGACGACGATGGCGTCCTTATCCACGAAAAGTTCGATGTGGCTCCTGAGTTCGATGGGGCCGGTGCGCCAGACGCCGGCGGGAACGATGAGGCGTCCCCCGCCCTTCTGCACGAGTCCGGCGATGGCGGCCGCAAAGGCGTCCGTGTTCAGCGCCACGCCGTCACCGACGCCGCCGAAGTCGGTCAGCACAACGGAGCGGTTGGGGATGGACGGCAGTTCAACCCGGGGCATATCGAAGGGAAGTCCCTCATACAGAGCGGCAAATTCGTCTTTCTGGTTCCCTTGGCAGGCAACAGCCAGGGCCAGGATCGGAAGGAGGAAGAAGCGTGCTTTCATCTGTGGTTACGTGCAGTTACTTTTTCAACGGCTACAAATATAAAAACAATTTCCGAAATTCCGTGCACGGTAACGGAATTTTTTTCAACATCCCCTGTTAATAACATCCAGAGGCGCCGTGCCCGTACACGATTTTTCCGTTTTTTCTTGCAAAGTCGCTTTTTTATTCGCAGATTTGCAACCGGAACCGCATACGATATGGCACAGAACCAGAAGATCACCATCAACGACATCGCCCGTCGGACCGGCCTTTCCAAAGGAACGGTGGACCGTGTATTGCATAACCGGGGCGAAGTCTCGCGCAAGAGTTACGAGCGTGTGATGGAAGTGATCCGGGAACTGGGCTACGAACCCAACGTGTACGCCTCCCTCCTCGCAAAGGGGAAGAAACACCTCATCGCCGTCCTCATCCCCGCCAGCGATCCGGGGTCTTTCTGGGAACTGGCCGCTTCCGGCATCGACCGGGACACGGACCCGGTCACCGACGCCGGCGTGGATGTGGTGCCTTTCTCCTACGACCAGTACGACATCGAATCGTTCCGCGCCGCCTGCGCAAAAGTGCTCGAAGCCGAGCCATCGGGCGTCGTCCTCGCCCCGCTCTTCCAGGGCGAGACGGAAGCCGTCACCCAGCAGTTCGCCGGACACGGAATCCCCTACTGCTTCATCGATTCGAGACCGGATTCAAACGGCTATCTGGCCTATTTCGGCATGCCGCTGTACAAGAGCGGATACCTGTGCGCGGACCAACTCACGCGGGGGCAGAACATCCGCGGCGCCTTGATCGTCCGGATCCGCCGCGACCGCTACCAGCAGTCGGACCCCACCGTGAACCGCCGCGCCGGCTTCCTGGACTACATGCTGGAGCATGCACCGGACTGCAAGATCGACAACGTCTTCGTGAACCCGAACGACCCGGAAGGCATCGATGCCATCCTGGACGGCTACTTCGCGGAGCACCCGGAGGTGCGGCACATCGTGATGTTCAACTCCCGTATCCACCTCCTGGTCCCGTGGCTGGCCGCCCATCCGGATCCCGAGCGCCGTGTTGTGGGTTTCGACAACCTGAGGGCGAACATGGACGCCCTGCGGAACGGCACCGTTTCCGTCCTCATCGGACAGCGCCCCGACGAGCAGGTACACCTCGCCATCGAGGCTCTCGCGGAGTACGTCCTCCTGGGCAAAGTTCCCCCGCGCAAGGATCACTTCATGCACATGGACATCCTCACCCGCTACAACGTGGAGGATTATTAAAGGAACCGGTCGGCGAAGGCCAGATACTGCTGCCAGTCGTACAGAAGGATTTCGTGGCGGCCGCTACGGAGGTGATAACCGTTGCGGCCTTTGATGACAGGGGTTTCTACGGCAGGCCATTCTGAAGGTGTAAACCCTTCGTATCCATAGAGTTCATAGACGGGCGCCGCCTGCGCGAGGCCCAGGAATTCGCCGTGAGGGTCGGACCAGCGGTCTTCGCTGCCGCTTTCCACGTAGAGGGGACGGGGCGCGATGAGGGCGAGGAGTTCGTGCTGGTCGAAAGGCAGCATGGATTCGTTGTCCCCGTACTTGTGGAAATTCCCGGTGAACCAGTACGGGAAGTGCGTGTTGATGCGGCGGACGGTTTCGCCGTAACGGCGGCGGGAAAGTGCCGCTCCCCCACAGCCGGATGCGTTGGACACGACCATCGCAAAGCGGGTGTCACGCGCGCCGGCCCAGACGGCGGCCTTGCCCATGCGGGAATGGCCGAAGACGGCCACGCGGGCGGCATCGACATCGGCGTCCGTTTCCAGATAGTCCAAAGCGCGGGACAGGCCCCAGCCCCATGCGGCCAGTGCGCCCCAGGTGTAACCGTCATAATGTGCGCGGATTCCGGGATATCCATCCGCGTCGGGGACGACGTCCTCGCAGCAGAAAGTCGCCACGGCATAACCCCGTTCCAGGATCTCCCGGAGCGGCCAGCGCTGCTGCTGGGAGCCGCGGGGATCCACGGTATAGTCCCTCCGATACCGGAGAGAATCCGGCAGAAAGATGCCGGGGTCCGTGCCGATGGTATGGTTTCCGAAGAAATTGACGCCCAGGAAGGCCGGCGCCGGGCCTTTCCGACGGTTCGGAATGTAAAGCAGCAGGTCCTCGTAGGCCGATTCTTCCCTGTCGAAGAAGATCCGCACCTGCCGCCGGGTGGCCAGGCCGTCCAGGGCAGACGGGTCGTTGTCCCGGACGCGGAAATGCAAGCCTTCCGGCTTTCCCGGGACGCTGCCGTACATCTCCCGTTCGAACAGGTCGATGAGTTCGGGACGACGCTTCCGTTCCCACTCTTTCACCGTCCTGGTGCCCGCGAGGAGGTCGGGCAAGTCATACCTGGGAACGCGGTCCTCGTCATAGAGGAACCCTTCCAGCGGATCGAAGGCCCATTTGACCGTGAGGTCATCGACATCCAGCCAGCCGGAATCGTTCTTGGAAGCGAAGCGGTTGTGGAAGAAGCCGAACTTGGCGCCCACCCACAGTTCGGGCTGCGCCTTGAACGTTCCCTCCACGCGCGTGAACCGTTTGCCGTCGAGACTGTAACTGAACCGGCAGACCGCATCGGGAACATTCCCCTCCACGGCCTGCGCCCGTACATCCAGCAGCACCCAGAACCGGCATTCGGGAATGTCCGGATAGGAAACCGGCGGGACATTCCCGGAGGCGTAGGCATGCGGGAGCGGCTCGTAGCGGTACGGCAGGACCGCCAGCCGCGTCGCCGTCTCGGTGCCTCCCTTGGAGGCGTCCGGGCACGCGACATATTCCAGCACGGCCCCTTCTTCCGTATCTGTGACACGAAGGCCCGCGTAATCGTTCCCCATCACGACGAATCCCGCCTGTTCACCCTTCTCCTTCAGCGCCGGATTCGGGCGGAAAGACAACCGGGCCGTCACGGTGAACCTTTCTGCCGGGAACTTCTGCGAAAGCAGGTTCGGGCAGTCCCACAGACTCTTGTACGGCCATTTCTGTTCCACCGAATACAGCCGTACGCCCCCCTCCGGCAGCGCCGAATGCCAATACGGCGACGGAACCGCCGGATACTGCCATTCGAGGCCGATGCCGTAGGGGCGGTAACCGGGCTTGTCATTTCGAGCGGAGGCGGAGCCGGATTCGAGAAAAACATACTCCCCCACCGGCTGCCCGACCCCGTCCCCGTCGGGGTCCTCCCCGATCAGCGGCCAGCCGTCGGCCCGCCAGGACATCGGCTGCAGATGGACGATACGCCCGTAGGCGCCCTTGTCCTGGAAATGGAGGAACCAGTCCTCTCCGGCAGGAGTATCGACCCAGGCGCCCTGGTGAGGGCCGTTGACCGTACCCGGAGCCCAGGCCATCACGATCCGTTCCTCATACGGGCCGAAGGGATGGTCGGCCCGGAGGACCGTCTGCCAGCCCGTGGCCACGCCGCCCGCCGGCGAGAAGATGTAATACTTTCCGCCGCGCTTGTAGAACTTGGTCCCCTCGATGGTGGGCTGCGTCAGGTGGCCGTCATAGACGATGCGCGACGGTCCCAGCAGACGGGTGCCGTCCGGTGCCATCGGCGCAACGAACAGGACACTCTTGATTCCCGCCCTGGACCCGGCACAACCATGTGACAGATAAGCGTTTCCATCCTCATCCCAGAAAGGGCAAGGGTCGATGAACCCCTTCTCCCGGACCACCCACACGGGCGGTTCCCAGGGGCCTTCCGGATCCTGCGTCCGCACCATGAAGATACCCCGGTCCGGATCGCCCACATAGATGTAGAACCACCCCTCGTGGTACCGGATCGCCGGTGCCCACACGGCCTTCCCGTGATGCACCGTCGTCCGGAAATCATCCTCCGGACCGTTCCATCCCTCGCCTGGGTACTCCGTCAGCGCCGCACCCGCCAGTTCCCAGTGGACCAGGTCCCGCGAATGCAGGATGGGCAGTCCCGGGAAGCAGTTGAACGACGACGCCGTCATCCAGTAATCCTCCCCCACCCGGCACACGTCCGGATCGGAATAATCGGCATGCAGCACCGGATTCTGGTACCGGAACTGGGCAAAAAGGCCGCCGCTTACGAGCACGGCGGCCAGGAGAGAGAGGATTCGTTTCATACTCAGGCCTTAAACCAGTCGAGGCACTTCGCGCAGAGGGCGGAAACCGCGGCCCAGTCACCGGCCTTGAGGACTTCCTTCGGGAAGAGTTTGGAGCCCATGCCGACGGCGGTGACGCCGGACTTGGCCCAGGCGGTGAGGTTCTCCTCGGTCGGCTCCACGGCGCCGGTGCACATGACCATGGCCCAAGGGAGCGGGGCGAGGACATTCTTCACGAAGGCGGGACCGCCCACGGTGCCGGCCGGGAACACCTTGACCAGGTCGCATCCGCGCTCCATCGCGTGGACAATCTCCGTCACGGTGCCGCAGCCGGGGCTGTACGGCACGCCGCGGCGGTTCGCCAGCGGAATCACCTCGTCCACGACGCACGGCGACACGAGGAAATCGGCCCCCAACTGCAGGTAAAGCGCAGCCGTCGGCGCGTCCAGGATCGTCCCGGCGCCGAACGCCATCTCCGGGCACTCCTCCCGCACGAACCCGATCACCTCCTTGAACACCCGATGGGCCCCATCGCCCCGGTTCGTGAACTCGAAGGCCCGGATCCCGCCGTCATAGCAGGCCTTCACGACCTTCTTGGTCAATTCCACATCCGCACTGTAGAACACGGGCACGATCCCCGTACCCTTAATGATACCGATGGTATCGAATTTCTTGAACTTCGCCATGGTCTAACGGGAAACACGGCCGGAACCGCCGCCGGACATGAGGGATTCGACTTCAGCGACGGTGACGCGGTTGTAGTCGCCGATGATGGTGTGCTTGAGGCAGGAGGCCGCCGCCGCGAACTCGATGGCCTGCTGGTCGGTGTCGTAGGCCATGAGACCGTACAGGAGACCGCCCATGAAGGAGTCGCCGCCGCCCACGCGGTCGACGATGTGCGTGATGTCGTACCGGCGGGACTGCCAGAGCGTCTTGCCGTCATAGAGGACACCGCCCCAGGTGTTGTGGTTCGCGTTGATGGAGCCGCGGAGCGTAATCGCGACCTTCTTGCAGCGCGGGAAGCGGTCCATGAGTTGGCGGCAGACACTCTCGAAGCGGGTCTGGTCGATCTCGCCGCCCGTCTTCTCCGCGTCGAAGCCCTCCGGCTTGATGCCGAACTCCTTCTCCGCATCCTCCTCGTTGCCGAGGATCAGGTCGCAGCCTTCCACCAGGGCGGGCATCACCTCGCTGGCGGACTTGCCGTACTTCCACAGTTTCTTGCGGTAGTTCAGGTCGCAGGAGACCTTCACGCCCATCTCGTTGGCGACCTTGATGGCCTCCAGGCAGGCATCGGCCGCACCCTGGGAGAGCGCCGGCGTGATGCCGGTCCAGTGGAACCAGTCCGCGCCTTCGAGGACCTTGTGCCAATCCACCATGCCGGGCTGGATCTCGGAGATGGCGGAATAGGCGCGGTCATAGACGACCTTGGACCCACGCGCGACGGCGCCGGTCTCCAGATAGTAGATGCCGATGCGTTCGCCGCCACGGACGATGCAGTCGGTGCCGACGCCGAGGCCGCGGAGTTCCGCGACGCACATGTCGGCGATGTCATTCTTGGGAAGCCGGGTGACGAACTGGGTGTCGATGCCGTAATTCGCCAGGGAAACGGCCACGTTGGCTTCGCCGCCGCCGAAGGTGGCGTCGAACTGGCGGGCCTGCGCGAAACGCAGGTAACCCGGGGTGGAAAGGCGAAGCATCACTTCGCCGAAGGTAACAACTTTGGACATATCTTAAGTTTGGTTTTGTTGATGCATTCTGGAGGAAGATTCCCGCACTTTCAGTTCCATGGGCACGACGATCGTCCCCTCCTCCCCCGACAGGAAGGCCCGGGCGGCCTGGCGGCCCATCTCGAAGGGATTCAGGGCCATGGAACTCATGGACGGAGTCATCAGGGCGGTGAAGGATTCGTTGGCCGTACCCACGATGCCGAAATCCGCCGGGATGCGGAGGCCCCGCGAACGGGCGGCTTCGATGGCGCCGAGGGCGGAGAAGTCACCGGCGCTGTACAAGGCGTCGCAGCCCGCATCGAGCGCCTTCAGGCAGGCCTCATGGCCGGTTTCCGGAACGATGGTGTCGATGAAGACGACGGACTCGTCCACTTCCCGGCCGCAGTCGCGCAGCGCCTGGCGGTACCCTTCCAGCCGGGCGACGTACGCTTCGGAATTCATATAGCCCGCGAGCGTGCCGATGCGCCGGTATCCCTGCTCCACCAGATGCTTCGTGGCGGCGTAGGCCCCCTCGAAATTGTTGCTCACGACCTTCGCGCCGGGAAGGTCGCTGAACACGCGGTCGAACTGCACGAGGGGAATCCGGTCCCCGAGGGCTTCCCGGATATGGTCCCCGTTGTCCGAGCCGATGGCATGCGACAGCAGCACCCCCGCCACCTGGTTGTTGCGCAGGGTGCGGAGCGCCTTGACCTCCGCCTCGAAGCGCTCGTGCGTCTGGCAGATCAGGACGCAGTAACCGGCCGCCTCCAGGATGGATTCGGCCCCGCCGATGACATTGGAGAAGAACTCGCGGTGGATGCGCGGGACGATGATACCGACGATGTCGGAACGTCCCTTCCGGAGGTTCGACGCCACGATATTGCGTTCATAGCCCAGTTCGGCCGCCATCCTTTCGACGGCGATCCGGGTCTCCTCCTTCACGCGCGGGCTGCCTGAAAGCGCCCGCGACACCGTCGAAGGCGTCACCCCGAGGGCTGCGGCTATGTCGGAAATCGTGACCATCGTGCTGCAAAGATAGCGAAGTTTCCGGAATAATACAAACGTTTGTACAAAGTTCGTAAAAAAAGCCCGGCGGAGTGGCCGGGCTCGGAATATACTATTTGAAAATCTCGGCGAGTTTGGCCTCGAGGGCATCACCGCGGAGGCAGCGGGCGACCACGGTCCCTTCCGGATCGATCAGCAGGTTGTCCGGGATGGAGTTGACGGAATACACGTCGGAGGCGAGGCTGTTCCAGTACTTGATGTCGGAGAGGTGGATCCAGGGCATATCCCAGTCCTTGATGGCCTTCACCCAAGGCTCCTTCTCGCGGTCGAAGGACAGGCCCACGATGTCGAAGCCCTTCTTGTGATACTTCTTGTAGGCAGCGACGACATTGGGCATCTCCGCCTCGCAGGGGCCGCACCAGGAGGCCCAGAAATCGACGAGGACCCACTTGCCCTGGCCCACATATTCACTCAGTTTGTGCATCTTGCCGTCCGTGTCGGGCTCTTCGAGGTCGAGGAACTTCTGGCCGATGATGGCCTGCTTCTTCTCCTCGGCCGCCTTCTGCTTGGCAGCGGACTCTTCGATCTTGCGCTTGAGGTCCAGCACATACGGGTGCTGGGCGAACGGAGCGCCGGACTCCAGGAGTTCGTTGAACTTGTCCGGACCGGCGAGGGAACGGACGTTGCGGATGAAGGCGACGGGAATGATATTGTCCATGTTCTCCTCGACGACACCCGTGTAGCATTCGCCGAGTTTCTTGTACCACTCCTCATACTCGGGCATCTTGGCCTGCTGCTCCTCCCGGGGAAGGGCGACCAGCGCGTTGACGAAGTCGTTGTACTCCGTCATCATCGCGGAAGTCTTCTGGTCGTACTCCTGGAGTTTGTTGTTGAGGGCGGAACCCTGGAGGGAATTGTCGGCATAATTCACCTTGACGGGCTTGCCGTCGTTGAAGAGCATGAAGTTCCAGTCGGCACCGTCGGCGGTGATGTTCAGGTAGGCATCCTTCGGCGCCGTACCCTTGAAGGCAAAAGCGCCGTTCGCGACGACGGCCGTGTCGATGGCCTCGCCGGACATCTGGTCCACCAGGAGCACCTGGGTGCCATCTTCCAGACCGGTGCCGCTGATGGCATATTTCTTCACATCACTTTCATTGCAGGCCAGCGCTGCCATCGCGGCAACCGCCAGCATCAGGGTCGATAACTTTTTCATTGGTCAGCAAATTTTCGCAAAAATACGAATTAAACCGCAATTTCCAACAAAACAACCCCTCGAAAACACCGATGGATGCCCATGACTTCCCCTTTTTCTTCCTATCTTTGTATAAATACGCCATCCATTTCAAGATGAAACAGTTCCTTTCTGTCCTGCTGGCCTTCACCGCCTGCTGTTTCGGTGTCCGCGCCGAAGATTACCGCGTTTCCTCCCCTTCCGGGAACATCGTCCTGACCGTCTCCATCGGGGACCGGCTCTCCTACTGCGTCACCTGGAACGGGAGGACGGCCATCGCCCCTTCCGCGATGGGATTCGAATTCAAAGGCGAAAAGCCGATGGCCGGGCCCTTCACGGTCCTGGGCACCCCTTCCGTGCAGGCGCATGTGGAAGCCTGGAAGCCGGTCGTCGCGAACAAGTACAGCGAGATCAGCGTCGCCTCAAAGAACATCACGCTCAATCTTAAGGAAACCGGCGCCGAAGGACGGCGCATGGACCTGGAGTTCCGGGTGATGGACGACGGCGTCGCCTTCCGCTACACCTTGTATCCTGTCACGCGCGTAGGCGACCGGATGATCCAGCGGGAACTGACTGAATTCGCCGTCCCGGCGGGCACGGAAGGCTGGATGACGGAATATCCGCGTCCGTTCCGGTCCTCCCAGGAAGCCTGGCGCACCCGTACTCCCCTATCTGCTGTCCCGGATAGCCGGATCACGGGCCTTCCGCTGCTGATGCAGGTGGAAAGCGACCTATACCTGGCCGTCACCGAAGCCGCGATGGACAACTGGTCCGGCTTCTACCTGGGCGTCGGTAAAACCGAAGGCGGCGTCTCGACGCTGGAGACGCACCTCTCGCCCATCCCCTGGGAGGAGCAGGAGTCGTGGGCCAACCTGAAAAAATACGAGGAAGGCGTCAAGGTCCGCTTCGACGACACCATCCGGTCCTCCTGGCGGCTGGTGATGATCGCCGACAACCCGGGCAAGTTCATCGAATCGGAAGCCATCCACTCCCTGAACGAGCCCTGCGCCATCGAGGATCCCTCCTGGATCCGGCCCGGCCTGAGCGCCTGGGACCACTGGTGGAGCGGTGAGGTCAAGGTGGACATGCCCACCATCAAGGAATACATCGATTTCGCTTCGCAGATGGGCTGGCCCTACATGCTCATCGACTGGCAGTGGTACGGCCCTTACGCGCAGCCCAATGCGGACATCACGAAGGCCGCGCCGCAACTGGACATGCCGGAAATCCTCGCCTACGCCGATGAGAAAAATGTCCGCTGCTGGCTCTGGATCCATTCCGACGATGCCGCCCGGAACAACGCCTTCTACGATGCGTTCCCGCTCTACCGCGACTGGGGCATCGCCGGCGTCAAGATCGACTTCATGGACCGGGAGGACCAGGAAATGGTGCGCTGGTACCGGAAAGTGATCGAGCGGGCGGCCGAATGCCACCTGATGGTCGATTTCCACGGCGCCTACAAGCCCGACGGCATCGACCGTACCTGGCCGAACATGATGACGCGGGAAGGCGTGCTGGGCAGCGAGTACTACAAGTTCGCCCAGGAACGCCAACTCCCCACCCCCGAACACAACGTTACCCTCGCCTTTACCCGGATGGTCGCCGGCCAGATGGACTACACTCCGGGCGGCTTCCTCAACGTCCGCCGCGAGGACTGGAAGCGGCAGACGCCCGCCCTGGTATGCGACACACGCTGTGCCGAACTGGCGAAATTCGTCATCTACGACAGCCCGTACATGGTCTTCTGCGACCATCCGAAACACGTCCTGGGCCAGCCGGGGGCCGATTTCCTGCAGATCGTCCCCACCGTCTGGGACGACACCCGCTTCCTGGGCGGCGCCCCCGAGGAATACGTGCTCCTCGCCAAGCGCTCCGGCGACACCTGGTTCGTGGGCGGCCTCAACAATTCCGTGAAGAAGAAGGTCTCCGTGGACCTGGGTTTCCTCCCCGCCGGCACCCATACGGCGACTGTCTGGATGGACGGCAAGAAAACCGCCAAGGACCCGAAGATCCTGGAAAAGAAAGTGTTGAAGGTTTCCCCGGACAAGCCGCTGGAACTGACGATGGAATCCGCCGGCGGCTTCGTGCTGACGGTTGAATAAAGTTTGTACAAACGTTTGTATTTCTCGGTTTTCTTCCCTATCTTTGCGGTCGGAAACGGAAAACCAAACGATTTTAGATATGACAAACCTCTTCTCCCTCGAAGGCAAGAACGCCTGGATCACGGGCGCTTCCTATGGAATCGGCTTCAACATCGCCAAGGCATTCGTCGAGGCCGGCATCCGGAACATCATCTTCAACGACATCAACGAGGCAGCGCTGGAGCGGGGCCTGAACAACTACAAGGAAGCGGGCATCACGAACGTGCACGGGTACGTGTGCGACGTGACCAAGGAGGACGACGTGAAAGCCCTCGTGGAGAAGATCCACGAAGAAGTGGGCCAGATCGACATCCTCGTGAACAACGCCGGTATCATCAAGCGCATCCCGATGCACGAGATGAAGCGCTCCGAGTTCCAGGCCGTCATCGACGTGGACCTCGTCGCCCCGTTCATCGTCGCCTCCGCCGTCCTCCCCGAGATGATGGAGCGCCGCGAAGGCAAGATCATCAACATCTGCTCGATGATGTCCGAGCTCGGCCGCGAGACCGTGAGCGCCTACGCCGCCGCGAAGGGCGGCCTGAAGATGCTCACCCGCAACATCTGCTCCGAGTACGGCGAGTACAACATCCAGTGCAACGGCATCGGCCCCGGCTACATCGCCACGCCCCAGACCGCTCCCCTCAGGGAGAAGCAGCCCGACGGCAGCCGCCATCCCTTCGACAGTTTCATATGCGCGAAGACCCCGGCCGGCCGCTGGCTCGACCCGTCCGAACTCGGCGGCCCCGCCGTGTTCCTTGCCTCCCACGCCTCCGACGCCGTGAACGGCCACATCCTGTATGTGGACGGCGGTATCCTGGCCTATATCGGCAAGCAGCCGAAATAGATTCTTCGACAAGTTCAGAACGACAATCCTATGGCAAAAGTCAATTGCACCGTCCGTCAGGCGTCCAGCAACGTGGACGCGAAGCATTACGACACCGAGCGCATCCGGAAGGAGTACCTCGTGCAGAACATCATGGTCCCCGGCGAGATCAACATGGTGTATTCCATGTTCGACCGCATCATCGCCGGCGGCGCCGTCCCGGTCGGGGAGGAACTCGTCCTCGAAGCCCCGGAGATCCTCCGCGCCGAATTCTTCACCCAGCGCCGTGAACTCGGCATCATCAACGTCGGCGGCACCGGCGTGGTGAAGGTGGGCGAAGAGGAATTCGAGATTCCCTACAAGGAGGCCATCTACATCGGCCGCGGCAACCGCCACGTATCTTTCCGCAGCATCGACCCCGAACATCCCGCGCACTTCTACTTCTGCTCCGCCACCGCCCACAAGGAGACTGGCGTGAAGAAGGTGTCCAAGAAGGACGCCGTCGTGATGCACCTCGGTTCCCTGGAGGAGAGCAACGAGCGCACGATCAACCGCCTGCTGGTGAAGGAAGTGGTCCCCTGCTGCCAACTCCAGATGGGCATGACCGAACTTGCCCCGGGCAGCACCTGGAACACGATGCCGGCCCACACCCACGACCGCCGCATGGAGGTCTATTTCTACTTCGAACTTCCGGAAGACGCGGCTGTGTGCCACTTCATGGGCGAACCCCAGGAGACGCGCCACATCTGGATGCACAACGAGGAGGCCGTCATTTCCCCGCAGTGGAGCATCCACTCCGCCTGCGCCACCCGCAACTACACCTTCATCTGGGGCATGTGCGGCGAGAACGACGACTACAACGACATGGACTGGTGCGCCACCAAAGACCTGAAGTAACATGAAACGGATCCTGGTCCTCCTGCTGGCCGCGGCCGCGCTCTGCGCCTGCCAGCACGATCGGAAAGTGATGGCCCGCTTCGTCCCGGAGCGGTCCGACGACTTCGTCTTCGAGAACGACCTCATCGCCGGCCGTTTCTACGGCGAGGCGCTGGAGGGGAATCCCACTTCCCCGGGCATCGACATCTGGGTGAAACTGCCCGGAAAACTCGTGGCCGACGAATGGTACAAGGGGTATGAGACCCAGAGCGACGAGTATTACCACCACGACCACGGGGGGAAGGACTGCTACAAGGTGGCCGTGAGCCTGGGCGGCGGTGCATCGGCCCCGCTCATCGACGGGAAACTCTGCTACCCCGCCACGAACTTCCGGACCTGGGAGATCGTGGAGAAACGCCGGAAGCGGGTCGTCTTCACGCTGCATTACCCGCAGTGGCAGGCCGCCGGCAACGTGAAGGTCGCGCTGGACAAGACCGTCACCGTGGTTCCCGGCACCTACTTCTGCCAAGTGGAGGACACCTATACCTTCGAAGGCACCGACACCCTCGCCGTCGCCGCCGGCATCAACATCCACGCCGCGCTGGAGACCGTCGACAAGCAACTCGTCCAGCCCGGGCACATCGCCATCTGGGAGCACGCCTCCGACCAGACCTACGAGCCCGAAGACGGCATGCTGGGCGTCGCCGTCGTGATGCCCCAGGCCGACGGCACCAGCCTCTCCGAAGACGGAACCCACCTCCTCAACTGGAAGTACATCACTTCCGGCCAGAAAGTCTGCTACTCCTTCGGCTCCTGCTGGTCCAAGGGCGACATCCGGACGGCGGCCGACTGGTTCCGGCTGGTCCTGGCGCAGTAAGCGTCTATCCGAGATTTTTCGTATATTTGTCCCGACATGATGAAGCGTTTCCTTCATACGGCCGGGACTTTTCTTGTCCTGCTCTCCGCCGTCCTCCTGACATCGCCGGGATGCGGAGAGCGTTCGGCCCTGGAGGACACGGTGCAGCGGGAAATCGAAGCCATCACCTCGATGAAGCAGTTGAGCCTGGTCGAATACCGGGTCAGCAAGATCATCAAAGCCGATGACGAAGGCGCCTGGTACAAGATCGGGGACCGGAAGATCCTCCTCAGTTGTACGGCCTATCTGAAAGCCGGCATCGACCTGGCCACTTTCGGTCCGGACGATGTCGATATCGACTGGACAGGCCGGCGCGTGACCGTCACCATCCCCCACGCCACCCTTCTCTCCCTGGACATGCCGGCCTCGGAAATCCGGGAAGAATATGACCATGTGACGATGTTCCGCCACTCCTTCTCCGCCGAGGAGCGGAACGCCCTTCTCCGTCAGGGAGAAAAGCAGATCCGCAGCAGCGTCCCCTCCCTCGGGATCCTGGAAAAGGCCGATGAAAACGCACGCCGTTTCTTCGAATCGGTCTTCCAGAAAATGGGATTCGAATCCGTTGAGGTAGCATTCAGATAAGGGGAGCCCATGGAGAAGAAAATCATCGTCAAGATTACGCCTGCGGCCGTTTTGCTGGCCGTCCTGCTCCTCCTGGCCGCCCTGTTCCTCACACGGGGGGACCGCCGGGACAGACACGTCCTCACCATCCAGGATACCCCGGTCATCATCACGAAAATCCGGTCGCTCGGCGAACTGACGACGGCCTGCTATTACGACGAGATGGTTCTCTCCCGGACCAAGCAGAACGCCTTCTCTTCTTCCGCCCTAGGTTCGCTCGCCCGGGAAGGGTTGGGCAAGGATGTCGATGACCACCTCGTCCTCATCGCGAAGGGAACGGTCCGCGCCGGCGTGGACCTGATGGAGATGACCGAGCAGGACATCCGGTTCGTGGGCGATACCGCCTACATACGCCTCCCTGCCCCGAAATACCTGGACGTGATCGTGAACCCCTCCGGTTTCGAGGTTTTCGCCGAGACCGGCAAGTGGTCGCACGAGGAGGTCACCGGCCTGCAGGACACAGCCCGGCAGCGGCTCCTGATGGGCGCGGACCACTACGGTCTCAAATCCAAGGCCTACGCCGGCGCGATGGATGCCGTCACCGACCTTCTCGCTGCCTCGGGCTATACTTATATCCGGTTCGACCACCCCGGCTCCTACATCCGCATCCCCCTGCCCGCCGAGTGAATCCGGCATTCCAGGAAACCGGAAAAAGAATCTTTTTCGTATCTTTGCCTGATTAAACGGACGAAAGATGACTGAAACGGCTTCTCCCCTGATGGCCCGGCGGATCCGCCGGATCCTGCTCGTTTGCAACAACTACGACAAGTTCGCCCTCGAAGAGGACGGAAGGATCGAACCCCGGATCACGGCCGAATACTCCGAACTGAACCTCTCCAACCCGCCGGTCTTCGA
>JAEEGK010011372.1_pt1 | contig 20346 bp, 10 predicted proteins | sample 8958771 | NCBI WGS metagenome assembly JAEEGK01 (sample SAMN16246547, study PRJNA631951) | gut metagenome | biome: gut microbiome; feature: rumen; material: SC-attached | host: Bos | place: Iran: Karaj | collected 2018-10
TAAAAATAATAAGGATAAATTAATCTTGCTAATTTCAAAAATTTTAACATTGAATTTTCTTCTTTATCTAAAAATTCAGAATAATAATTTGTTTCATCTAAAATAGCTTTAGCTTTTTTTTTCTTAATTAATTCTAGAATAATTTTATCTATATCTTCTAATTGAAGAATAATAGGTTCATCTGAATTCATATAATTTTGAAAATCAATATCACTAGTAATATAAAATTGTTCTAAAATTTGATCTATTTCTAAAGAATATTTATAGAATGTATTTATTGTATATACATTATTTTCATCTTTATCAAATTCTTTTATATTTTGATTTTCTGCAATTTTAATACTATTATTTCTTGATGTTGTTATTAATTCAAAAATATCTGTTAATAATGATAATTGCATTTTTCTTTTTTCTTCATTATCTATATCTTGAAAATTATTTATTTTAATAATAAATAAAAATAAATCTGAAATTGTTGAACTCATATTTGTTTTATACATTTTTATAAAAGCATTTTTTGCATATGAATATATATTTTCCATTGTTGTAATTGAATCATCATAATTTAAAATTTTTAAAGAATTAAACATTATTTTAAGAATAGCATCTATAAATTCATAATGGAAATTTAATTGGATAAAATCAAGATCTTTTTTATTATTTAAAATATCATCGAAGTTTTTCATTAATATTTCAGTTGTAAAACATAAATTTTGAATATTTTGTTCTAAATTTTGGTCAGTGACTAAATTCTCATTTAATTTATCATCTTTCATTTCTTTATACCAATCTTGAAAAGAAACTTTGAAAATTAAATTATAATTTTCACAAAATAATATTTTAAAAGTTTCTAAATCTTCATTAAAGTCATTTTCTTCTGGATTATTGATTGATTCTGGTTTAAATTTTGAAGGTAAATTAACTCTAATAATTCTCAGTATTTCATTTTTTGACAATTCATTTTGTTTTCTATTTATAATAAAGTCATCAATAACTAAATATTTTTCTAAAAGATTATAATAATTAAAATGTAAAAATTGAAAAAATTCAATTATTTTACTTTTTATAATAATATTATTTTTAATCAAACAATGTAAAAGAATATTCAACAAATATTCACAGATAAAATATCTTAAAGAATTACATTTCTCTTCATATAAATTTTTATCTATATTTTCAAAATGAAAATATTTATATAAACAATCAATAATATAAATTTTTGAATTTTCACTTATTGACTCATTTACAAGTAAATGAAGAAAATTTCCTCTTTCATTATCATTAATTTGTTTACTTGAAATAATTGAAGACATTATATTAACTAAATTTTCATTATCCCCATATTTATCATTTTTTAATATATAATAATTTATATAGTGTCTTACACAATTATTATCAAGACAATTTGAATATACTTCTTTGTAATGGTTTAAAATAGAAAAAATTGTTTTTTGAGTTTCTTCTGGAAATTGAATTATAATTTTGAAATTAAACAAAATGTTATTATAAAAATCTTTATATATTTGTATATCATAATCTTTAATAAATTCTAAAGAATATTTTGCAATATTATTTATAATTTCTATAAATTGGTCAGAATAAAATTCTCCAATTATATACTCAAGAAAAAAACTTAATAAATTAAAGAAATTATTTTCAGCTGCATCAATCCAATTTTTTGGATGATTTACTAAAATTGCTTCTACAATATTCATAATTAAAATTAATACTTCTTGTTTCTCATTATTTTGAAAACAACTTTTATTTTTATTTATTATATCAAATAAAGGGAGAATATTATTTATTCCTCCAATTAAAAAGATATTTTTTTTATAATCACTAAAAATTTTTACTGTGTTTAAATTTAATTCACCATTTGATTTTTGTATATTTGCAATATAATTATTGACTGGGTCTTGAATTTCATATTTTTTTGGATCAAAAAAATAAGGAGAGAAAACACAGATTAAACTATTTGAATTATCATTTAAAAATTTTTTATTAGATATTAATTTAATTTCTTTTAATTCATTTAAAATATCTTCTTTATCTTTTCCATATGATATTATAATTGTTCCAAATCTTCCTTGAAAACTTTCAAAAAAATTAAGAGATGAAATTAATAATTTATCAGAAATATTTTCATCATTTTCAAAAGTTTTAATTTCACTATTTCCTATTTTAAATATAAATGTTTGTTTATATGGGATTCCTTTCTTGAATTCATTTAATATTGATAAATTAAAATAATTCCATTTTTCAAAATCAATTTCAATATATTCAATAATTATTTTATTTTCATATAATAAACTGATTTTATTATTTTCAGATAAAATTACTTTAATTGGAAAATTATATCCCATATTAAAAGATAACAAAGTACATTTTTGATTATAATTATAGTGTGATATAAAAAACCAAAATTTAATTGAAATACTTTGATTTAACTTTATTTCTTTAATATTTGTCGTTAAACTATTATTATTATTTTCATCACAAAAAGTAAAATAACTTTTTAATATATTATCATCCTTTTTTTCTCCTTTATATAAAGATGTTAAGATTTCTAAATCACTTTTAAATAAATTATAATCAAAATTATCATTTAAATAATTATTCGATATTCTTCTATAAATTTCATCAAAATAAATTTTATTTATTTGAAAATTGTCACTTAAAAAAGAAATGAAATCCCTTAAATAATTTCTTAAATTATTATCCGGATTATTTTTATAAAGGTCAAATAAAATATGAAAAATTTCAAAAGAAAGATTATCTCCAACTTCAAATAAAGGTAAAATTGAGTCAATATTTTTTTTCATTATTAATGCTAAATTTTCAATAATATTACATTTTTCTTGTGTATTTCTGTCTTCTCCTTTTTTTAAATAATTAAATAAAAGTAAAATTTTATGTCTTGAATTTGTGCTTGGAAAAATTGAATTAAAATATATTTCCTTTACATATTCATTAACATTACCTTCCATTCAATTCAAATAAATATTATACAAGATTTAAAATAATAAATTATTTAAAATATATTTTTTTAAATTTTGAGGAAGAAATTTTCTAAAATATGAAAATTAAAATTAGTGATTCTTGTATATATTTATAATTCAAAAATTACTTAGTAACTTCAATAATTAAAAATTAAATTTATTTTTAAAAAATTTTAATTATTTAATTTTTTAAATTCAACATTTAAATCTTTTATTACTTTAAATTAAAATAAAAAAAATAATAATGACAGAAGTAGGAAAATTAGATCAAGTAACAGCAACAAGTTTATTAGAAGATTTAAAAAACTCAGAAACAAAAATAAAAATAAATGCAGTGCATAATTTAAGAGGAATTTCATTAGCATTGGGAAGAGAAAGAACAAGAAGAGAATTATTACCATATTTAATTAGTTGTTTAGAAGAAGAAGAAGATGAAACTTTAATTGAGTTATCTAAAATTTTTTCTAATTTTTTAGATTGTGTTGGAGGAAAACAATATATAAAAGAAATTTTTCATATAATAGAAAAATTATTATCAATTGATGAACCTAATGTTAGAAAAGAATCTATAAACTCTCTTAAAAATACAATAAATAAAATTGGTGCTGTTTCAGAAATAGAAAAAGATTTAATGGAAATGATATTTAATTTAAGTGAAAAAAATAATATATGTCAACAAATAAGTTCTTTAAATATTATTATTTTTGCTTTTGGAGATTTAAATAAAGAAAATAAAATGAAATGTTTTGAATTATTAGGAAAATATTCTCAAACAGAATCATTAAACTTAAAAAGAGAATTAACTTATTCACTTCCTTTAATATCAAAATATTTATCTTTAGAAAATTTAGAAAAAATAATAAATACATTATTAAATGATAAAAATGATACATCAAAAATTGGGATAATGGATATAATAATTTCATATGAAAATCATCCAAATTTAAACCAAGCTTTTGATTATATAAATAATATAATAACAAAACTCTCAAATGAAACAAATTGGAGAGTTAAAATTACAGTAGCAGATAAAATAAGTATAATATTAAAATTTAAAAATTTACCAAATCAAATAACTCAAAATTTAATAGATATATTTTCGAAATTATTAGAATCTCCTGAACCAGAAGTTAAAAATGTTTGTTGCCAAAGATTAGAAGAAGTAGCTTTGGTTGTTGGTCAAGATGAAAATTTTACTAAAATATTATTAAGTTTAAAAAAATTAGAAAAAGATAATACACCTTATGTAAGAGGTTCTCTTGCAAATAATTTATTAAAAATTGCACCTATTATTGGAACTAAAAAAACTAATGATTTTATATTTCCTCTTTTTTTAAATATTATTAAAGATGATAATCATGATATTAGAATGACTTTAATTAAAACTTTAGATGAATTAAATAAAGTTGTTAATATAGATAATATTATTCAAGGAATTATTCCTTCTTTTTTAGAAATAAGTTCTAATAAAAGTTGGAGAATAAGAATTCAAGTTTTAGAAGTAATTGAAGTTTTAGCTAATATCTTAGATAAAAATATTTTTATGGATACTATATTTGGAATATGTATAAATTTATTATCTGATTCAGTTTTTGCAATTAGAGAAGCTTGTTTAATATTAATGAAGAAATTATATGTTAAATTAAAATCAAGTGATTTTGAAAAAAAAATTATGGATAAATTAATTGAAATGTCTCAAAATATTAGTTATTTAATCAGAAATACTGTTGTTATTTTTATTTGTAATTTTTCTACTTTTGAAGAAGGAGAAAATGTTGATGATTATTTAGATTTTATTGAAAATAATTTAGCTAAATTATTATTTATTTTATGCAATGATAAAATTTCAAATGTTAGAATGAATTGTGCTAAAGCTTTAAATAAAATGAAAAAAATTGCAAAAAATAAAGAAATAATTGAATTAATTAATAGTAAAATTGAATTATTAATGAAAGATCCAGATAAAGATGTTATTGATATGTTAAATAAATAATTATAAAAAAATAAATATATATATTTAAAAAATTTCTATTATAATATAAATACTATTTTTTTCCAAAATATATAATTCATAATATGCCATTTAATTAATTATGATTATTTTTCTTGTGATAATAATTACAATATGGTTTTTGATTATTATAATCAGCATTACAATAATTATTATTATTAATAACTTTAAATGTTTCACCTGAATTATTAATCATTTCACCTAATTTTTTATGTTTAGAAAGTAATTTTACAATTAATTTATTACCATAATTTGCCTTTTTAATTTCATTTATACCTTTACTTATAATTTCTAACATTTTATCATATAATTCACCTTTTTCAACGATTAAAGCTTTTTGAATAATATAATTGCCGAATGGATCCATTAATAATTCTATAATTGAATGAGGATCTTTTTCTAACATACTATTTACTAATATATTTCTTATAGTTTCATTTGAATGTTCAAAACATTTTTCAATGACATTTGCACTTGATTTTCTTTTACAATATGAAATAATATTTTCAGAAACTTTATCAATAACCTCTTTTATTTCATTGAAATCTATATCATTTGTAACTAATAAATATTGAATAACATAATTTCCATATTGATCATTCATTATAATTTCAATATTTTTTATTATCAAATTTAAAATTTTTGGTCTTTGATTTTCATCACTTTCACTAATACACTTTTGTACAACACAAACACCATGTTTTGAATTATTAATTTCTAAAAAATTATCTTTAACAATTTGAAAAATGAAATTAGTATATTCAGAATTATGTATACAACATAAAAATTTTTGAATAATATGATTCCCATAATTATTCTTAATAATTTCTTTTAAATTTTCTCCAGAGATATTATATATAAATTTATTTAATAAAATAGGAGATGCAGTAACTTTATCAATTAATTTTTGAATAACTCTTGTTCCATGAGAAGAAGTGCATATTTGGAAAAAAAATTGTTGAGTTAAAGTAAGAAACTCAGATATATTTTCAAAAGATAATACATCAAATAAAACCTGAAAGAAATAATTTCCAAATTGATCACATATTAATTCTTGCAATGAATTTTTTAATTGAGGAAATAATAAATCATTTGCAAAAGAAGGATTTATTTGAATTTTTTCTTGAATAAATCTACAACCTGATTGATCTTTTATTAAAAATGGAGCAATTTTAGCTAATGAAGTATCTGAATAATTTTTATAATTTTCAAATCCTATATTTTGATGATTAAAAATATTTTCTGAATTTTTATTATTGTTAGAGTTAAAAGCTTTATTGTTTTTATTATTATATATATTATTATTATTATTTTTAAAAGAATTATTATTATGAAAAGTATTATTATTTTTTATATATTGATTATTATTATTATAAAATAAATTATTATTATTTTGTGGTTTTCTTATTGCATTGTTAAAGGAATAATTATTGTTTTGTGGATTATTAATGAAATTAAAATCTTGAATATTTATCGGAAAAGAATTGTTCATTAATCTATTTTGATTGTATGTTAGAAAATTTTGATTTACCTGTTTTTGTGTGTTCATATAATAATTATTTGGGTAATTAAACTGGTGATTATTTTGTTGAAAATAATTATTTTGATTATATATCATATTATCTTGAGAATTATTTATAAAATTATTATTATATAAAAATTGGGATTTATTATAATTATAATCGAAATTTCCATTTAAATTCTGATTCAATGAATTATTTTTAAGATAATTTTCTTGATTATTTTCATTATTATTTTGATTATTATCTTCATCATCATTTTCACTTTCATTATCACAATCATTAACATCATAATATTTAATAGTTTCCTCATCATCAACATAAGTACTGATAATAATTTCTTTTTTATTTTTATTTATATAATTTTCATTGTTATCAAAAAGTTCTTGATAATCGTCTATATCTCCTTTAAATTTTTGTACAAATAATAAATAATCATTCACAACATTATTTGGTGGATTTTCAACTCCATAATAAGAAAACCAAGGATTTGATTCTTCTTTTTTATAATTATTTTGTTCATGGCTTTTATGTAAATAATCACTTTTTAATACAAAATTTTTTCCCATTGATGATGATAAATTACTTATATCTTTATTTGAATTTATTATATTTTGAATGACATTTAAATTATGTGAACTTTTTGCATTTAATAGATTTAAATTTTGTTGATTTGTAAGTTCTTTAGTTTTTTGTTCATTAGATTTTATTGTTTTTTGAAATTGAATTTTTATTGTTTTTTTTCTTGGTAATTTTTTCTTTTTTTCATTTAATTTTGGATGATATAAATTTTCACAACTTTTATTTCTTTTTAAATTAATCAAATTCATTTTTGAAAATAATCCTTTTTTATTAAATTTAAAATGTTGATTTTCTAAAGCGACAATCATATTATATATAAAAATGACGTGTTAAAAAAAAATAAATAAAAAAAATAATATAAATTTCTTTCGATAAAATTATTAAAATGAATTATAATAAGAAGTATAATCTACAGTTTCATCTTTAACTAAATAAATTTTAGCTTCTTCTACAATGACTTCCCCTTGTAAAATAGCTTTAGATATTCTATATTTTTTTTGAATTTCATAAAAAGAATAAGTCTCTCCCCATTCCATGATAAATTTATCTTTAAAAGTATATCTAATATAATATCTTGTTGAATCACTATTATTTCTAATATGACCTTTTTTAACCATTTCAATTTTACCAAGATTATCAATAGATTTAACATATTCAATTTTAGAAAGAAAACAATTTATTAAAGTTTTTCGTATAATTCCTTTTTTTTTATCTATTATTACAGTTTCCATTTTTCCAGCATAAATTACAACAAATCCAACTAAATAAAATAAAAACATTACAAAATATAATATAAATAATCCTTCTCCTTCACCTTTTTTTATAACTACAAAAAGATAATAATTTAAAAGAACTGCAACTATTAAATTTATTACCCCATAAATCCATAATGACATAGGAAAAGTTCTAAATTTATAAAATTGAGCTTTTGTTGATAATATTTTCATTAGTTCTGGATCTTCTAAAATATCTCTTTTAGTTTTTGAACGTGCTGCAAATGCAATTGCACCTAATCTTGCAAACATTTAATAAATATCAATTTTTTCATTAAATAATTATATGAATATTTTTTTTCAAATATGAAATAAAAAGAAAAAAATAAATTAAATGATTCCTAATGAAAATCAAATAAATACAAATCACACTTCAAATAAAACAGGAAAAAATGATGAAAAAGATATTTTTACAAATAATAATATTTTGCAATATTTAAATGTTTTAGAAGTTAAAAATATAAAAAAAGGAAAAAGAAGAAGTAGTATTAGAAGAAAAAGATTAGATGACGAAGAAGAAAAGAGAAAATCTATTCAAAATAATGTAGGTTTAGATATTAATTCAGAATTAAATATACATAAATCAAAATCAGTTTATGAAAGAACAAGATTAAAAATAAAATATGTAGATGTTATTATAGGTTTATTAGCTTTTTGTAATATTGTAATTACAATTGTAGATAATGAAATATATATAATTAAAAATGATGAATATTATGATAAAACAAATGAATTAATTTCACCAAAAAATATTCATATAATGGGGAAAAGAAAATTATCAAGCACTGAAAATTTATGTAGATTTTTAAATATTTTTATAGTAGGATTTTCAGTAGTATTTGTAGTAATAAGATATTCCCTTCTTTTAAAAATGTTAAAACTAGAAAATAAGTTATCAAAATATGATGGTATAGTATCAAGTGGATTATTATGGAGAGAAATAATAGAAATATTATTTGTAGTAATATTCTACCCTCCTTTTCAAAACCATACATTTAGTGGGACAATGTTAGATTTATATTTTGTATATAATATAAATTCCCTAATTGTAGCATTTGTAATATTAAAATGTTATTTAATAATTCGTGTATATTCCTATTTTTCAAAATGGACAAGTGATGAAGCAATATCTCTTTGTAATAAATATAATGTAGATAGTGGATTATCATTTGCATTTAAAGCAGAATTAACATATAGACCATATATAGCATTATTCTTTGTTACAATAGTAGTAATTTCAATATGTGCTTATTTTGTAAGAATAGGAGAATATGGAGTAATGGATTATCAAACACAAGCAAAAAATTTATCAGAACAAAATGATTTAGCATATTTATTAAATTGTATTTGGTTAATAATTATTACTATGGTTACTGTAGGTTATGGAGATGAATTTCCAAGAAGTCATTTTGGTAGAGTTGTTATAATAATTGCTTCTATATTAGGAATGCTATTAGTTTCTATTATTATTGTTTCATTAGGAAATTTAATTGAATTTACAGATGAAGAAAAAAAAGCTTATTCACTTTTAAATAAAATGAAAGCTGATGATAATGCTTTTAATAAAGCTGGGAATGTTATTGGTATTTTATGTAAAATGAGATATTTATTTGAAAGAAGAATTAAAAGATTCAATCACAAAGGTTCAAATATTAAATATAGTGAAGAAGGAGGAACTAAAACTATATTAATTAAAAGATTTATCTTATTAACTAAATTAAAAAGAGCTGTTTCAATGTTTAAAAGTGATTTTAAATTAGCTACTTCTTTTAGTATTCCAGTTGATGAAATGTTAAAGTTTTTAGAAGGAAAATTATTAAGTGATATTAAAGAATTAAATTCTAAATTAGATATTTTGCAAACTACTGAAGGAAAATTAGATAAAATAGAAAATATTCAAAAAAACATTTCAGATTCTATGGATCCTATTCTTAAAAGACAGGAAAAAATTGCAAAGTATATTATTGAAATTAATAATAATTTATATATGAAAAATGTTACACAGAATAAAAAAGGAAGAATTTCTCAGATGGGTGGTTCTCATAATTTAAGTAAATTTAAAATTAAGGATAATGAATTGAATCAAAGTAAAAATAAAGATGAGAGAAAAAAGAATAAAGAAGATTTAAATATTAAAAATAAAGATAATTCTAAAAAATCTAATCAAATTATTGTTAAAAATGTTTCTCCTATTATTTCAAAGAAAAAAAATAGTGATATTGATTTTATAGATAATTTAGAACAATAATAGATTTTTTTATAGACACACTCAATTAAAATCTAAATTATTTATAATATTAGTAAAATAAACAAAAATAACTTCTGAGGAGAAAATATATAAAATTAATAAATAAATTATTATAAAGTAAAAACTAATGTTATAAATATAATTCATTAATCATTATGAAATAAAAAATAATGGATCATTCTGCCATAAAAAAAGAAATTTTAGAAATAATAGAGTCATCCATTCTGGAAGGAAATCAAAATATAACTGAATTTTCAAATAAATTAAAATCTAAAATTTTGTCTAAAATTCATATAAAAGATTTAATAAAATTAATAACATCTATATTAAATGAAAAACAAATTTATTTTTTAAGACATGCTCAAGCAGAACATAATATAATTAAAGGAATAAATTCTAGAAAAATATATGATTCAAAACTAACACAAGAAGGAATTAATCAAACAGAATTACTTTTATATTTATTAAGAGATTTACAAATTTCATTTGATTCTATATTTATTTCTCCTTTGAAAAGATCTTTACAAACCTTTTATCATATTGAAACATATTTTAAATCACAAAATAATAATGTTGAATATATAATTACTGATTTAATTAGAGAAGCTTTAACTGATAAAGATAAAAATAAAGGAATGAGTTTAAAAAAATTAAAAGAATATGTTGAATCAAATAAAACAAATGTAAATTTAAATTTTATAACTAAAGAATTTTGGTGGATTGATTCAGGAAAAAATGAAGAAAAGCCTGAACCAGAATTAAGAAAATTATTTAAAATAAGAGTTAGAATTTTTTTATTATGGATTATCTTTCGTTATGAAAAATCTATTCTTTTAATATCTCATAGTAAAGTAAATCGGCTATTTAATAATAATGAAAAGGTCAAAAATTCTGAAATTATAAAATTAAAGTTTGAAAACCTTTTAAAAAATTGTGTAAAATTTTTTAAAAAGGAATTGGAGTTTGAGAATAAGAAAATATAAATAAAATTTTTAATTTTAATAATAAATGAAAAAATGCAATTATTTAAATATAAAAATATAAATAAATTTTACATATCCTGTATTTGTTTCATTTAATTTTGGTTTTATTTTTTTTAATTTTTCTTTATTAATTTTTTTTATTGAATTTAAAAAGAAAACATCTTAATAAAATTGTTAAATTTATCATAAAATAAAACTAGTATTTTTATTTTCTTTATTCTATTTCTTACAAAATCCAATTTTTATATATAAATAATTTTTATAATTATTAAATTTCAATCCAAAAAATCATCATAAAAGAATACTAATTATATTTTTTTAAATCAATGAAGAAAACCTTATCAAAAGCTAATAAAAACAATAATAACATTATTTCAATTCCTTTTAAATCTTTTTCTGAAAATGAATGTAACCAAAAGATAATTAAATTCAATGGATTTAATATTATAGAATTGAATGAAGATGAAAATAATAATAATTCAATAAATGAAATATCACTAAATGAATTTGAAAATGATTTAGAAATGATTCCTCAAAAAGAAATAAGAAGATTAATGAATATTTCAAATAAAATTGAAAATTATTTTGAAAAAAAAGGATTAAATAATATTGAAGATGGAACTTGTTTTAAATGTAGAATTAAATATTCAAATTCAAAAGATCTTCTTTATTTTTTAAATAGAAAAGAATTACTTAGTTATTTAAAATATTGTTTTTGCTTTTTGAAAAAAATTGTTTTTATAAATCATCAAAATTATGTTAATAATAAATATGACCTTGAAAAATGCAATAGTAATTATTTGATTAATTGGAAATTTTTTATTCCAAAAGTAATGTGCAGAATTTGTTTCATGGAAGTAATAAATATGAATAATTTATTTGGAAATTTAAAAACAATTTTTAGTGATATCGACAAAATTGATTTAGATAGACACAAAAATAGAGGTTTTTCATCCAATTTTAGAAGGAATCACAGAAGAAAAAAAAAAAGGATTTTATCATTAAAAATTAACGATAGTAAAAAATCAAAAAATAATAAACCAATAAATGAAAATATTATAATTAGCAATAATAAAAATAGGATAATTATAAAAAAATCAATATTAAATCGATTAGATTTATCATTTCTTAGTAAAAAAACAAATCAAAAATTTACAGAAAATAAAATTAATGTTCTGGAAAATCCCCAAAATATTAATATTACACAAACATTTAACACTTATAATAATATTTATAATATAATTAATAATTATCAAATTAATAACCAAATTCAAAATAAATCTTATGGATATTCAAATAATAATTCAGAAAAAGAACAAAACAGTTTATTAAATGAAGGTGTTCCTAAATTTGTTTCAAATAAAATAGTTATTTATCTTTATAAACTTATGGAAAAATATATTTTGCTAATAAGGAGTATAAATAATAATATCTATAATTTGAAATGTTATGAATTAGCTTCAAATTTTTTTATAGATGTTGAAAATTTTAAAAAGTTTAAAAACTATTTTAAAAAATGTTTTGTGGAATTAGACAAAAGTCAATCGAATATTGAAAAGTTATTTACTATAATTGCAACAAAAATAAAAGAAATGAGTGATTATATAAATAAATTATTAATGCAAACAAATAAAGAAGAAGTTCAAACAAGATTAACTAATTTAATTAATCATTTAGTTTTAATTGAAAATAACAGAGTAACATTCTATAGAAAATATCAATATCTTGTGAATCTTTTTAGAGATCGTTCACAAAAATTCCTAAGAGATTTAGATGAAAAAGAATATATTATAAATTCTATTTTAATATATTACAGTTAATTTTGAAAAACATTAAATTTGTTTATTATTAAAAATATTTATAATATAAAATTATTCATTTTTCATTTCTTTTTGTTTAATAATAAAATTAAAAGTATAACAACAAAAAACAAAAATAAAAATTGCTGTTAAAATAATAAAATTGAAAGAATTTTTCATATCTTTTAATAATTTCAAATTTTTATTTTTACCAGTTTTACTATATTCTTGAATTAAAATTTGTTGTTCTTCCATTTGAATTGTATTATTTTGATTTCCATAAAAATTTAATTTTTCTTTAATTTCATTTTGACAATATTCTCCTTCAAAACCTTCATTACAAATACAAATATTTTTTTCCATATCACAAATACCATTTTTTTCACTAGTACAATTTTTTTCACAACCTAAATTAATTTCACAATTTTTTCCAGTAAAAAAATGTTCACATTTACAATTACCATTTAATAAGCATTTCCCTCTATTATTACAATCATTTCCACAAATCACTTTTTTTGAACAATCACTTTCATAAAAATTATTATAACATATACATCCAATTTTTTCATTGCAATAACCATTATTATTACAATTATTTGGACATATATATGTAATATTCATTTTATAAATATCATTAAAGCATTTTTTATCAAATTCACATCCACCAAAAATTATTAAGTTTCCTCTATAAAAATTAAATGAAGAATGATATCTTGGTTGAATTATTTTAGATTTAATTTCTGTAAATTGTTGATCTTTAAGATTAAAAACATAAGTTTTCCCTGAACAAGATTTTGTTTTATAATCACATCCTCCATTAATATATATTTCATCTCCGATTATAATTGAAGAAAAACCTTCTTTTGATTGAGGATAATTTTCTAATTCAATACTTTCCCAAAGGAAATTTTCAGTATTAAATTTATATAAATCGTTTAATGAACCACCTTCATGAAAACCACCAAATAAATAAATATAATTATTACCAAATTCAAAAATAAAATTTTCTCTTGGTGAAGGAACATTTCCTTTAACATTAATTGTTTCAAATTTTTCTTCTAATAAATTTATGATAAAAATATCATTAGAATAACCTTGTGAAGTATAACCTCCGAAAATAAATAATCTACCTTTATTATCTATTATAGCATTATGACTTTTTCTTCCTTCGTTTAACTGATTTTTATAATTTAATTTTTTCCATTGTCTTTTACTTATATCAAAAGAATATAAATCATTTTTCAAATCAGAACCTTTATTTCCACCATAAATTATCATTTTATTCCCATATAAATTTGCAGTATGAAATTGCCTTGATGATGGGATTTCTCCTTTACAAATTATTTTTTCCCAAAATCGTTTTTGTAAATCAAAAAAATATAAATCATTAAAGCAATTATCTTCTAAATCACAACCACCAAATATTATTAAGTAATTATCTATTATTATTGAACTTTGCCCTTTTCTTTCTGATGGTGGTTTATTTTTAGATACTAATAAATTCCATTCAAAAGGTTCATTATGTTTCATTATTAGATTTTCTATAGATGGAGAAAGAGGTTTAAATATATTTTTGTTTTTGTTTTCTATTTCTAAAGGATTTATTATATCTTGTGTAAAAAGTTCTTTTTCTAAAAAGGAGAAAGAATTATTAAAAGTGTTTATTAGAGATTCTATATTTGAATTTTCTGTTTTTATTAAATTCAATGTTTCTTCTATTTTTTTTTTTTTAATGTTTTTTTCTGAATGAATTATTGAAAATAGTGCTATTAATAATACAATTAAGTATACCGTTTCCATTTTTTACTGAAAAAAATAATTTTTAAAAATTAAAAAAAATAATTATTTTTTAATATTTTATTTCCATTCTGTTAAAAGTTAGAGATTTATAATTCTTTTTTTTAAAAATTTCTTTCTAAGAAAAAATATCAGTAATTTTCTTTGAAAAATTTTAATAATTTATTTTTAAATTTTTAATATTTTAATAATATTTAAATTAATTGATTTTTAAATTATTTAAAAATTTATTTTCACAAATAGAAAAAAAAATATATAATTTAAAATAGATATACATAATTAATCTTATTTTAAATATCAAAAAATAATAAAGAAATTCATCATAAATTAAGAATCATATAAACTCTACTTTAAGTGATATTTTAATTTACATCATCAGTAATATTATTATTCTTTTTATTAATTAAATAACTATTCTTAGAAAAAGAAGAAGGACTTTCCATTCTTATATTATCCTGAATATTCCCTTTATTTAATTTAAGTAACGAATGTTTATTTTTACTATTTATTAAATTAGATTCTGGATTTTTAATTAAATATTGATTTGAATTATCAGTTAAAGTATCTTCATTTTGTCCTAAACCTGTACTTATCATAATTTCTTTTTCATTACAATTATTTTTTCCTTTTTTAACTCTAACAATTAAAGTTTTATTTTTATTAATACCATCTTTAATATAATTTGAAACTTCTTCAACTTCATTTAAATCAAAATATTGAGTAGGAATAAAAATATCATTTTTTAAACTTTTTCTATCTTTTTTCGGATTTTGAGTAATAACTCTATTAGTTTGATTAATATTTATTAAATTTATATTCACATTTTGAATGTGACATTCAGTTTTTTGATTAATTGAATTTTCAGAATCAATTCTATAATATTCATTTAATTTACTTTTATTCTCTTTTATTTTTTTTATAATTGAAATATCTTTTCCTGGAGAAGAAAGAATTGTTTCTGAAGAATATAGATTATCAAAGTCATTTGTATTAAAAAATTTTTTAGTTGTTTGAGCTGGTCTTGTAGTTCCTGGATTAATATTTTTTTTATCTTTTGATTTTTTAGTTATAAATTTTTTTGGATTATTAGATGAAACTCTTTTAGTACAAATTAATTTTTCTCTTTTTAAATTCATATTTATTGTTGATTTTTTCTTTGTTAATATTTTTTTACTATTATATATATGGTTTGCATTTTCTAAATTTTTATTTGATATTATATTTTTATTATGTGATGAAAATATTTTATCATAGTCAAATTTATTATGAATTCTTTTTATTTTTTCCTTATTGTGTGTAATATTTAAAGGATTAAAAAATATATTATCATTTGTAAATTCTTTTATATCAGTTTGTAAATGTTCATGTACTCCACTAAATTCTTTTAATTTACATTTATTTTGTTTATTTTTAAATTTTTTTTTATTTTCTAATCTTGAAGTAATTGAATTTGGAAGTATATCATAACCAAAAGAATTTTTATAAGAGAAACTTGTAGGATTTTTAAATTTATTTATATCAAATAATTTAGTTCCTGTATTAGTTTCATATTTAGGAATTTGCTCAATCTCTTTATTTTTAATTAATTCAACAGAAGATTGTGAATTAGGTTTATTAATATTATTAATAAAATTTGAAGAATCTTTAGAATCATTATTTTTATTTGAAACAACATCAGTTTCACTTTTACTAAAATCATCTAAAGTATCATTTTTATCATATTTAATTATAATTTTTTTTAAATCTGATAAATCTGAAATTTCATTTCCTGAAATTGTAACAGGAGGATTTAATAATAATATAGAAGTAAAATTATTAGAACCTGGATCATTTACAATAATAAATTGTTCTCTGTTATTTTGAATTACAATTTCTTCTATTTTTCTTTTTGAATAATCTTTTTCAATTTCAAAATGTAATATTGGCTCATTAAACATTCCAAATAATATAATATTTTTTACTCCATCTAACATACTTTTAAATGAATTATCATTTATAAAATCTTCAAATTCACCTTCTTTATTTTTAATAAATTTTAAACAATTTTCAAAATAAATATTTTTAAAATTCAAAAGAAATTTTGCACTTTCTTCTTTATTAAAAATTATATTTTCTATATTTGTCATTATTAAATATTTTAAATCTTGTTTAATATTTTTTAAATGATAATCAGTATTTGGAATGTTTAAAAATTTTAATACATCAGATAACTTTTCTTTTAATAATTTTTGAAGTAAATCTGAACATAAAAGGAATAATTCAGAAATTAAATGAAAAGTTTGTAATGGTGAAAAATCAAGAAAATTTTCAGTTATATCATTTTTTGCAAATTTAAACCATTTATTTTTTATTTCACTTTTTTCTAAAAAATTTTTAAGTTTTTTAGAATCTTGATTTAACACATTTTCAAATTGCTTTTTTTTAAGATTTATTATTTCTAATTCCATTTTATATTTTTCATTTTTTTCATGTTCTAATTTTTCTTTAAGTTCTTTTAATAATTTATCTTTTTCTTCTAATTTATTATTATTTAAATTATTTTCTATTTCGAAATTTAATTCTTCATTTTCATGATTTTCTTCATAAGAATCAAAAGGAAAATATTTTGTTTGTATTCTTCTTCCTGTTGAAGAAATTGTTCTATTTCTTGAAAATTCCTCCATTTTCAAATAAATTAATTTTTTAGTTTCTTTTAATAAAAATTAATCGATTTATGAATTCATATTATTTTTTTGTGATTATTTAAATGGAACAAAAAGAAAAAGAAGAAAAAATAATTAAATCTATCATACCAAAAATTTCTGATTATTTTTTAGAAAATAATTATTTGACAAAAGATAAATTATCTGAATTTTTAGATTATATAGATTTAAATATATGGAATTCTGATAATGAAAAAGAAGTTCTTTGGAGTACACTTTCAATAGGAGTAAAAGAAAATAAATTACAAAAAGTTACAGTCATTAAAAATTTAACTGATTTTATTCATTCTAATGGAAAAAATATATTTCAACCAGAAAAGTCTTTAGAAAATTCAGTTAAACAATTTTTTAATAATCCTATTAAACTTTCATATACAAATAATATTAATCAAATTGATGAAGATTTATTTTTTGAATTATATAAATTGTTATCTGTTATTCAATATAATGACAATAAATCTATTTATTTTTATGAAATTGAAAAATATTTGAATGATTATCCTTTTTTAAATATAAAATTAAATCAAGTTGTTGAATCATTTGAAATTATTACTAAAGAAAAATTGACAGAAATTAAGAAAGATTTGTATTTTAATTTAATGGAAGAATTTCAAAAAAATTTAAATCATAAATTAATAGAAAATACTCAAAATATTAAAACTTTTACAGATGAGGAATTAAATGAACCTGAATTAGATAATTTAAATTATATACTTGATTTTTCAAATTTAATAATGAAATTATTGGAATCTATAAATGTTATAAAAAAATATTTAATTCAAGCTGAAAATGAAAATGATAAAATAAAAATTGAATATTTTTCAAAATACTTTAATTCAATAATTAATGGTATTCAAGTTTATTTATATGAAACTCAAAGAATATATAATGAACAGAAACAAAAATTTGAATATTATAATTATAGAATTGAAACTTATATTAATATGCTTAAAGAAGAAAATAATTCTTTAGAAAATAAATATAAAAATATAAAAGAAGAAATGGATAAATGTTCAAAAGAAAATTTACAAGTTGTATATGATGAATTAAATGATATTAAAAACCAAAATGAAAATTTACAGAATGAAATAATAGATTTAAAAAAAGAATTATTTGAAGAAAAAAAAAATAATATGTTATCAGAAAATAAAATAGCATTATTAGAAAATAATAAAACTGAATTAGAATCAAAGTATAATGTTTTAGAAAAAGAAAAAGAAATATTAAATAATCATTATACAAATTTATTAAGTGAATTTAATAGTAAAATTTTAAAAGAACAACAAGAAAAAGAAAAAAAGAAAGAAAATGATAAGAAAAATAATGAAAATCCAACAGAAGAACAAAAAAAATTAATTTCAATGAATCAAGAATCATTAACATCATATATGATAGAAAGAGATAATTATTGTAATCAATTAGAAGAAATAAATAAAGGTTTAAAAAACCAAATTGAAAGTTATGAAAAATTACAAGAAAAATATGAAAAAGAAATAACTGATTTAAAAGTTTCTTTTTCAACCTTAAAATTACAAAATGATAATCTTATTGAAAATAATGAACAATTAAAAAGAGATTTAGAGATTGAAAAATTAGGAAAATCAAATTTATTGGGTAATTTATTAAAAGATGATGATGAAAATAATAATAATAATATTAATAATAAAAATAATAATAATATTCTAATCAAACAAAATATATCACCAATATTTATTAAATATTCATATAGAAAAGATTCTAAACCGAAAAAAAATTTTAAAAAATTAAATTTTGATTTTCTAGGTTTAAAAAAAGAAGAAATAACAATTCGGAATTTAGAAGATGAATATTATAATCCAAATGATGGTTTTTGTTTTTTCTGAGATGATAAAATATATTGATCCAGAAAATGATGAAACTGATTGTATATTATTTATTACACAAACATTTTTATATCTTTTAAATAAAAATACTTTTAAAAAGTGTTTTTCAATATCAATAATATTATTAAAAACAATAAATGCTTCAACAGATAATAATATAATATCTTTAATATTTGACACAGGAGAAATAGTTATCTTTGAAATTTTTAGAGTTTTTGAATTTATAAACTTTTTTAAGACAATGAATGCAATAGAAAGAGGAAATAATTATGCAATTAATGTAAATGGAAATAATAATAAAAATTATGATAAAAAAAAAAAAAAAAATTATTCAACGACTCCTTTTTATGGAAATGCCATTATATCTGGTTATTTAAAAAAAAAATATGAACAATTTTTACAAACTACTTTTAATAAAAGATTTGTTGCTTTATGTGATATTGGTTTAATAGTTATGGATGAACCTCAAGGAAAACCAATTGAAATTATTAATCCATTATTAGCTGAAATTCATTTATATAATGATAAAAAAGAATTATGTTTTGAATTAGTTATTGGAAAAACTAAACATACTTTTTCAGCTGAAAATAACTCTTTAAGAATGAAATGGAAAGATGAAATTGAAAAATGGATTTTAACTACTTATAATAATGAAATTGTTACTTCATAAAATAAATAATATATTTTTATATTAAATTTATAATTTATTTCTTTTTAATTAAGTTTTTTTCTATATAGATTAAATGTATTTATTTGTTTTTTTCTTGTTTTTTCAAATTTAAATTTTAAGAAATTATTTTTAGTGAATAAATATATAAATATTTTTTGAAATGATTATTATTAATTATAAAGAAAATTCTTATTTTAAAAATATAAACTTTTTTTTCTTCTTTTTTAAATTGATTCATATAATTAATTATATGTTCTTCAGTAATTCCAGAATGAATATATCATTGTAAAAACAAAATCATTAAAAAAATACTTTTTTATTTCTTAGTTATTGTTATTATTATTTATATTAAAATAAATTAATACTTGTTCTTGAAATTCTTCTTGAAATAATTTATTAT
>JAEEGK010011373.1_pt1 | contig 20346 bp, 19 predicted proteins | sample 8958771 | NCBI WGS metagenome assembly JAEEGK01 (sample SAMN16246547, study PRJNA631951) | gut metagenome | biome: gut microbiome; feature: rumen; material: SC-attached | host: Bos | place: Iran: Karaj | collected 2018-10
TTCTTCCTTTCCGGGAGCTTTTTGCTCCGCTTATCGTTTTTCACGCTGGTATTATAACACTGTTTTTCCGATTTGTCATTATACTTGTGGTATAAAAATATGGACCGCCGGCCATGCTCTCGCACTACTTCTGAATATGATAACCTCCATCGGCAAAAACATTGGCCCCTGTCATGTAATCCGACAGGTCCGATAGCAGAAAGATGACCACCGACGAGAGGCCGGCATCGCTCCAGCCACCCAGGCGGGTATTATCATCTTCCCCATGTCGAATTAGAAAAATCATTATAACCTCACATATTTCGAGCTTATTTCTTAACCTTATAAGCAGTTTTCCGGTACATGTAGCTACATCATCTTATGAAATTGGTGAATACGTGCTCCTCTTCCTTCGGCATTTCGTATTTCTCTTTTCCGAGGGCAATGCTTTTGATCAGGAATGCCATGTTTCGCGCCAGGACCCGCATGGTCCTTAATCCTTCGAGATCTTCCTTCACTTCCCCTTTTTCTCTTCCGTAAGCACTGTTCCAATACTCGCTGGATACGACCGGCATCCCGCTGATCGTAAAGAACTTGTTTAATTCGTCAAACGTTGCTGAGCAGCCGCCCCTCCGCGCCACGACAACGCTGGCGCCGACCTTCATCCGCTTACTAAAATGCGTGCTGAAAAACAGCCGGTCTAGGCAGGCCACCAGCGTAGCATTCGCAGAGGCATAATAAACCGGCGACGCCACGATCAAACCGTCCGCCTCTTCAAACTTCGGAGCCAGTTCATTCACAATATCATCAAACACACATTTTCCGATCTCCGCGCATCTTCTGCAGGCAATGCATCCCCGGATGTCCCGGTTTCCTACTTGAACCACCTCGGCTTCAACGCCCTCCTCGGCGAGCGTTTTAACGATCTCATCCACTGCAATAGACGTATTTCCGCCCACTCTCGGGCTGCCGTTAAGAATAAGTACCTTCATAAGTAAACACCTCCTGGTTTTGATCTACGGGGTAAGATTGAGCCACATCGCGGGACGGACAGCGTGTCTGAAATTAACTACAAAGTAACCTCCACTGACAACGCTGCCGGAGTCATCAACATCGGCTGCGAAAGAAGAATTACTACCAGGGGAACGCAGCCACCAATAGCAATTGCCATTTTCCGCTTCCTGAGCCTGGCACGCATAACAAAACGGCGTCCCCTTGCAAGCTCTGGCGTCATCATCAGTGAAATACCGCCTTGCCTCGTCAATACTAAGCAAGAATACTTTGTCTATGGTATCATTTCCAGCAGTTGTCCCATAATCCGGGTTTTTATCCGCTGTGACCGTGGAGGCAATAATCACACTCTTCTCTTCGGGGATGAATGTTTTCTCATAGAAAGTATCATTCAACCACTCTCGCAGTGAACAGGTTTCCCATGTGGTGCTCTCAAACTCAGAATTATATGAAGAACCGTCCAAACCATACCGACTGATTACCAACATCTTATCATCCTGCTTATCCAGAACGAGCCATTCGACGGCTTCCTTACCATTAGCATCGTCATAATCCTGTTCGTACTCACCAAAGAGGATATACGAGCCGACTTTTGCCTTTTTTAACACTTCCATATCGGGGCGTTGAGAAGGCATCGCCGGTTCGTCCTTACCTTTACACCCTGCCAGGCACAGAAGCATGGCCAATGCAAGAATACATGCTACTTTTCTTTTTATGCTCATCGTTATTTTTTTCCCTCACGTCTTTCTCTTTTCGATTCTGGATCTGGTCTCAGTTAGCGGAGACTCTTCAATAAATCCTGACATCAGTATAGCACAAGACCGCTCGGTTATCTATTCTTTTTGCTTCACCTGGTCAGAGGGCTGTCTCTGGCGGCCATACCCAGTGTGTATTGCGGGCAATGCACTCCTGCAAGTCGGTTTATCTTCCAATCAAAAAAATACCCTCCTTACCGATTATCCAGTATGAAGGGTAAGTATCACATTTGATCCAACTGGTTTTTAGGTTTCTTTCAACACCTTTTCGATTTCATCCTTACCATCGATCACACGATTTCCCTGAAGGATCATCATGGCAGCTACCTGATCAGCCAAATCATCATTTTCATCGATCAATAGCACCATTCTTGTTTTGATATTAAAAATCGTATAGTCATATCCATCCTTCAATACGACCCACTCGTCCTGCTCCTCTTCCCAGAGAAATCTAAACCCATCGAAATTCACCTGGCTCACATCGCCGGTCTCCAGTTCCGCTTCCGCCTCAACCTGAATCTCGCTCTCTCTCGAAGAACGGACCCAGTTCTTCAGATACTGCAGTTCGATCTCCTCTCCACGTTCAATGATTTTAACCGTGATCTTATTCTTCTTTAACTCTTCGATACACTTAATGAGTCTTCGCACTTCGGCTGTGTCAATGCTGTCGCAGGACATGACATACTCGTTCCTGCTCATATGATTTCGGATATCCATCATAGAATCATTCGTGTATTTGCGCATGATCTTCACAACCGCAGCCACCGAAGGATACTGGTCAATTACGATACCAACCGTAGTGTCAAAATTATAATACCCGTACATAAGCAGTCCTCCTGCAGTCTAGTGACAGTCGAGAAGATAAATCTAATCTAAATACTCCGCATATGGCTCGAGAGCCTTCTCGGTGTATTTCAATCTATCTGGAATAGAATCATATCTCTTTAAAACATCTCGGTACTTCTCAACCATCTCAGAATATCCATCCTTCTCACACTTTAGGATGCCATTCGCAATCATAACTGGCAGTCTTCCGCGAAAGGCCATTCCATGATGCTCCGTTACCAAGTTTATCCCTTCTACCGCTTTTACAATTCCCTCACCATACTTGGAATGAACAACTCGATCTCCGACCACGAAAAACTTCGCAATCATTTCCATCGCCTCTGTCAGTTTCTCGTTATCCTCAGCGGCGACCTCATTGTCTTTCAGTAACTGAAGCGCTTTAGTTTTCCTAGCCAGATAAGCCTCTTTCTCCTTCATATTTCGCTTGGTATAGCTGATGCCTTTGTAGAGATCATAAGTGGAGCAACAGTATATGATATCAAACGCAAGGATATGTTTCTCCTTATCCGGATGGAGCGGTCCGCCAGGCAGATTAAGTTTTTTATCAAATCGTGAAGCATCCGTTGCTAAAAGTTCCGGGCATCCCTTGATGGCATCCACCAATTCATCGCACATGCGATGGAACACATCCAATTTGATATTATCCCCAGTGCCCCAACTATCGTAAAACTCCACGCAATCCGCAAAGTCCTGACAGTGACTTGCCTTAAACATATAATGGTGATCTGGATCGTTTAAGAACAGCAGCGATGAAACAGAATGCGAGTTCTGCCTGTAGCGATAGCTTCCTGGAAAATGTTTCTCCAGCAGTTCTTCACAACGCTTGAAGAAATCCGAGATGATCTCCATTTGTACGCGGAGATCACCGCCATCATCTGCATAAAGATCCTTCAAGATCTTTTGAACCGTCAAAGCATCTTCATCATCGCGGTCTTTGGCTATATAGACCAGGCCCGCCATGGGCTGCGTATAACTGTCTATGATGTTCTCTGTAACCTTTCTCACTTCATTTAACACAGTCGCAAGCTCTTCTTTATCTGCAGCAAGCGCCTTCTTCATGAGTTCAGGAAACTTATCACAAATCTGCCACTTATAATATTCCAGTTTTCGAGAAGTTAAGTCCTCAAAGTTATCGATGTACTGTTGAAAGATTTGACGTAAAGAGTTTCTGTTCATTCATCGCTCCCCATATAAAATAGCTACAGCATTGTTTTACTTCCAGTCTTCATGAAATGGTGATCTCTTGTCCGCGATTATTATCCACATGTAAACTCGTCCACGTAGATAGAGAGCAAACAGACGCATAATAGCGATTAAATAGATCCCTATTGTTTGTTTTATCTACCTCTTTCAAGTATCTCGAATAATCAATATGGATCTCCGTTCTTCCCACGTCTATGTCTATGTTTTTCAATACATTAAGTGTTTCAATCTGCTTCTTAGGCCCAAGGTTACTTCGGCAAAACTTTTTGACACATTCAACTGTATCAACAATCGACAGCAATAGCAATAATGGGGTACGAAAATTAATAACCACTTTAGATCCAAACTGTAAAACCTTTGGTTTTCCTGGGTATTGCATATCAAACTGTTTCGAATCCGACTTAAACATATTATGTTGAGCTATGGTGAGACTTGCTGGTTTGATAATATAACCTTGTCCAGATCCATCTTGTATTGTCCTCCTCATCATACGATCAAAAGTCAAAACTCCGCCCAAAATTCCATGGTCAATTCTTTCCTCTAGGTCGCCCCGTAATTTATGAAAATTTCTAGCCCAATCATCGTAGCCTTCAATCTCCCTATACCAGTATCTTAATACATCGGAATGCTTCTTTTCATAGTTCATAAACTCAAGAAGAGATGAGTCATCAAGCAAATAGTACTTCGTAATATCATGAAAAGAAAGCGTTCCTTGCTTCAAATAAGCTGAAGAATATGCCATATCATGGTTAAGAGCAGTCATCAGCCATACGCGATATGCGTTATTTTCTTTATTACTTGTGAACAACTCACCAATCTTTTTCCCAATATTACAAAAGTCCCAAAAGATCAGGCCCATGAGAAACGTAATCGAGCTGTGTCGAGCTCTCGTCTCAGCCACAGAGTACAGCATTCGGATTTTTATATCGCTATATTCTGTAGAGCCAGTCAAGGAATCAATAAATCTCTGGCTTCGTTCATCTTTAGTTATAAAATCTTCAAGCTTTGTAAACTCTTTTTCGTGCTCAATTGCATTTAGCTTCTCGCACATCAAATCATATAGAGATTTCATATGTCACCCCATTATTTATGACTGATATTCTGTTTTTAGCAACGGAACAAACGCTTCGTAGAACTTCTTGCTCCACTCTGCGTGGAACTTTGCCATACGAGTCCAATCTGTTTCATTACCAATACTTACACCTTTTATTTCGTATGTTATATTAGACGCTACATTTTCATCTGCACGATAATATCTTGAGCTAATTTGAAAATAAAATGCTTTAAAGTGCAGAACTAACTGCACGACCTGCTACTGGGTTTCAATCAATCGGTTGACAATTTCAATAACATTGGCATGATTGAAATCATACTTAAAGATGGATGCAATAATAATCTGATGGTCTGAAAAATCGGATTTTAATATATCCATCATTTTTCCAATATTCTCCTGATCAACCTCTTTTCCACTGGGAGAATCCAAAATAATAGGCAGTTTTATACCTAAGGCTTTCTCCACTTCAAAGATATATGCCAAGCGAAAAGCAAATACAGTTTTATGCAAAATCGCGCCAGATAATTCCTTCAAGTTTGTCGTAAATATATATGACGTTGCAACAATTGAAGCATTATCCACACCCAATATATCAAGATATCTTATCACATTTTGGTGTAGCGAATTAACAACTTCGTTATTTCTTTTCGTGGAAGTATTAATCTCTTTTCGTACTTCCTTTAGCATTTTCTCAATTCGATCCATCTCCTTTTTTATACTTACAGGATCGATATTTATGGATGCGATTCGTCTATCAAAAGATTGAATTAACGTCTCCGAGGTCCAGAATGATAATTGTTCTTCCTCGTAAGATTTTTTTCTTTTTAATTCTGTATACTCATCCAAAACTTTTGATAATTCAGCTGTTATTATTTTCCTTTTAGCAATCAAATATGCGACGCTGTCATCAAACCCCAAGATATTCTCCGATGTAACAGGTATTGATACACCATCAGGTCCTTTAATCAGAAGTTTCATCTCAGATATAAATTTCTTGAACTTCTTATTGTCAGAAATCGCCTTGTCTACTCTGTTTAGTTCTTTTTTCAGTATACTCTGCTGAATCAATAATTGTTCTAAACTAGAATCATATCTTTCCTCATAATGATCAACCGCAAGTGAGCCAATTTCCGACTCTATAGTCTCTCGATACTTTGCAACATTGAACATCTGCTTATACTTTCCAAGTTCTCGAGACAGTTTAGCCTCCTGATTTATTAGATCTTCACAACTCCGGCCTGACAATCCTCTGACCAATTCACCGATATCAAAATGTATACTTCCAATTACAACTCCTCTGTTCAACAGAGTCCATCCTTTTTCTTGATCCAGATAAAATGTTCCCAATATATTTGATAAAATATCGTCATTTTGCGTTCCAAAAAGAATCCCCTGCAACTCCTTTTGCTGTTCAGGAAGAACATACGTATTACTCTCATCGCCAATATCGGCAACCAAATAACCCGAACCAAATCTAGACAATCTTACATGCCCGACTTTTTCAGTAACTAAACATGTCTCCACCTCACACCGTTCAAACTTAATATTCTTAGTGCTAGGAATACTGTAACCCATTGAATACAACAGCAACCTAAGCAAGGTTGTTTTTCCTTTGCTGTTGTATTGACTATAAATCAAGTTTACATTCTCAGAGAATTCTACAGTGCGTTCAAATAGCCCTTCCTTAATTCGAATAGATTTAATAGTCATAAGGCAACCCCCTTCTTGATTCTGTCTATATCATATCGTCTACGAATCACGTTATACACTATCACCTTCGATAAGGCTTCAATTGTTGAAGGATCTATTGTATCGTCATTAATCTCCGTCAAATATCGGCTCCAATTGTCCTCGACAAAATGAATGGTTTTTTCTTTCGGTTTGCCATTGTAATTGTATGAATTATAGTCATAGAGAATTCTTGTGAAGAACTCCACACGTTCACAACAAGTATCAATAAGATCCTTATATCGACGAACAACCTCATCATACTGAACAGCATCAAACTGTTCTACAAAAGAACTATCTATCCTCTCTATGTCAGTTGCAATAACGATCATCGGCCAGATTAAATCCTTTTTCGTAAGCATTATGTGCGGATTTTTTTTGGTTCCGTTTTTAAAGACCTCATCACGCCATACTCTGTGTAATTGTTTCCCTAGACCTGGTATATCAAGTTTAAGATTCCCAATAAAGTCATCGATCACTTTCCAAACGGCTTTAAAGCGTTCTGCATCATCATCCGTCTCAAAGGGAACAACCTGAACAATAAACTGATTTGGATTCAACGGATTAACTATTTGAGCTAATATGTCAGTTATAATTTTCTTCGAGGAATCGGGCAATGTGTCAAACCTACGATATGATGGTCCCCAAAAAAGGCTACGTGAATTATCATCATTTATAGGATTCGGAGAATTAGTAATCAGAATAGCTTTCTCCGTTTTAACCTTTTGACAACCTTCAGACAACGAAATAAGTGCTTTCTTGAGATTACTACGTACATTTCCAAAATCTCTGCTGCTATCCACCACAGACTTTGCTTGAGCTAATATATGGCCACCACTATTGAGCTCGATATCAATATCTTCATTCACACCTTCCATCCGCAAAGATTTCAATTCTTGTATATTCTCAAGCATCAAAACTATAGCAGCATTTCTTTGAAAATCAAAGCCAAATAGCACAGCATCACCCCGTCTGTCCTTACCCATTTGTTTACCTCCTCATCTAAGAAATAACACTAACTGTTTGCATTCTCTTTCCTCATCTCTCGGTATATAACTCCTGCCAGAGCCGCCATAATTGCCTCATATTTCGACCTATCCTCAAACAAAGAGGTATAGCTCTCCTGAGACTCGGTATAACTCTCCATCGCTGCGTTTTCGAACGCCTGAGGGAATATACTCTCGGTGAATATCTTTGGATCCGTCGTTCGGGCTGATCCAGCCAGTTTTTCGTTCTTCAGGAGTTTATCATGAAGCGCATTCAAAATGACTCTGTCACCGTCGGTGAAATTCCCTTTATATTTCTCGTTGATTTTCTCAAGGATTTCATCCAACGGGGTCTTTTTGAGTATACCTTGCTGTGCCTTCTGCTTAGCCGGGACGTACTCTCCGTCCTTATTCTCCAACTCGATAACTCCCTCAAAAGTCTTTTCGAGTTTATAATATTCCAGTTTCAGTTTTCCTTCCAAGTCCACTGGTTCAACAGTTTCACCCGGAAGCAAACTAAGCAGATAACTAAGGAACAGGTACTCCTTCTGCATCTCCTTATCAAACATGCGAACGACCTGAGTTATATAACTGTAATAGCGAACCAACAACCGGCAAAGTCTACGGAACTGGTATCTCTCCTCAGGGTTCTTCTGGTTATAGCGATCCACTACTGGCTTGAGAACACTTGTCATCTTTCCCATAGCAGTTGCGTCTTGTTTTCCAGGTTTGTTCCAGATTTCGATAAACGCCACAATATCGCTGTCGCTATAGATAGCATAGTCCAGGAGTTCCCGTTCTGTCTGATAAATCAAGTCAACGTTAACTTCTTGTTGCAGGCTCGTCTCCTGATAAAACGGTTGGAATGCATCGAGGATATCCTCTTTTTTATTTACAAAATCGAGGATGAATGTATCGACCTTTCCGGGGCATGTTCTGTTGAGTCGTGACAGTGTCTGAACCGCCTTTACATTCTTCAGTTTCTTATCGACGATCATGGTGTGAAGCAACGGCTCATCAAATCCAGTCTGGTACTTCTCCGCTACTACAAGCACATTGAAGTTATCATGGAACTCAGCCTTGGTCTGGTTCTCAGAGATGTGGCTGCCATCTTTTCTGACATTCAAACTAGACTCTGTATATTCGTTATCGCCATCCAATACTGAACCGGAAAATGCGGTCAATACGTCCATATCGTCGTAATGCTGCTCAGCAATGTATCTCTTGATTTCATGGAAATATCTAACTGCGGCAAGCCTGGAATCCGTAACGACCATCATCTTCCCCTTACCACCGATTTTATGACTCGTGGTTTCGCGGAAGGTCTCGACGATGATCTGCGATTTTTGACTAATGTTGTACGGATGCAGTTTTTCGTACTTCTTGATGATCTTTGTAGCTCGGCTCTCCGGTAGTTCGGGGTTTTCTTTGGTATTCTTCGCAATCTTGAAGCATGTATTATACGTCATGTAGTTCTGAAGGACATCCAGTATAAATTCCTCTTGGATAGCCTGCCTCATGCTGTAGATATGGAACGGGTGGAAAGAGCCATCTGGCCATTGCTCGCCAAACATCTCCAGCGTTTGCGCCTTCGGTGTAGCTGTGAACGCGAAGAAGGACAAATTCGGATGCTTGCCATGCGTAAGCATCTCCTTGATCAATTTGTCGTTCAGATCGATCTCGTCTTCAGCTTTTCCTTCTATTTCGGCATACTCCCGCAAAGCTTCTTCAGTGTCCGCAAGCGCAGCCTTTAATTTCATAGCAGACGATCCTGTCTGAGATGAATGCGCTTCATCCACGATGATGGCAAAGTTTCTACCCGCTACTTTATCAACTTCCTCGTAAATCACGGGGAATTTCTGCAATGTAGTTACAATGATCCTGGCTCCATTATTGATGGCATCCCGAAGATCCTTGGAGTTTTTATTCTCCCCTATAGCCTCAACAGTGCCCAAAGTATGGTCAAAGCCGGAGATAGTCTCCTGAAGCTGTGCATCAAGCACTGTTCGATCCGTTACTACTATTACGCTGCTGAAGATCGCCTTATTATCTTCGTTATGGAGTGAAGCCAATCTGTATGCAGTCCACGCGATGGAATTCGACTTGCCCGAGCCGGCGCTGTGCTGAATAAGGTAATTCACGCCTGCACCATTCTCTGAAACGTCGTAAATCAGTTTACGAACCACATCCAACTGATGGTATCTCGGGAAAATGATGCTTTTCTTTTTGATGATCTTCTCGGATCCATCCGACATCAGTTTTCGATGTTCTTTTACTTGAAGATGGATAAACTTCTGAAGAATATCCATCATGCTGTCTTTCTGGAAAACATATTCCCAGAGATATGCTGTTGGATAACCATTTGGATTCGCAGGGTTGCCCTTGCCGCCGTCATTTCCTGCTCCATTCGAGCCCTGATTAAACGGAAGGAAAAACGTATCCGTTCCAGCTAGTTTTGTAGCCATCCAAACTTCTAATTGATCCACGCAGAAATAGCCGAGAATACGCTTGTTGAACTGGAAACAAATCTCCCTCGGATCCCTATCATACATCCACTGTTCTTTCGCATTGTCAACATTCTGCCCCGTGTACTGGTTCTTAAGCTCAAAAGCGAACACCGGGATACCATTTACAGCGATAACCATATCCACGGACTTCTTTGTATCCTTCGAATAAAACCACTGCCTGTTGCACGTGATCTCGTTCTTGGCATAAAGCGCTGCCGCAGTCTGGTTAAGGCTTGATTCAGGTTTGAAATAACACACCCTAAACGTAATGCCTCTGTGCTTAAAACCATGACGCATTACGGAGATAAGTCCATCCATATCGCAGGCCGTATTAAAAGTCTGGCAGAACTTGCGCTCCGGATCCATGGCATTCTGCATGGTGAATCGCTTCCACTCGTTAGGCTGTGTCCTTTGGACAAAGCGAACCAGGGTCACTGGATAAACGCCTAAAACCGGATCATAAGGATCGTCATTATGGGTATAACCGCCAGCAGTGGACAGGAACGAGGCTTCAATATCAGATTCAAATCGTTTCTCAGTTATTGTATCAACACTCATTTTTCTCCCACCTCCGATAATATTATAAAAGTGTTAGTTGGTTTTCTATCTCTTCAGGCAATCTATCTGATATACCCTTTATCAAATCAGGATTAGCTTCCAACGCATCAGATACCCATTGTTGTAGAAAATACGGAAAAAACTGAATATTGTGAACCTGTGTGCCATAATTGCTCGATATAGAAATCATCAATAGATTTTTCAAACGAATTACCGCAGTGCAATTGCCAGGCAAACTAATACTACTCCCCTGATGTCGAAACATGTACGCTATTATTCTTTTCTCTGTAGATGACAAGTTCTCTATTTTCTTCCTAGCCCTCTCACCTGAAAAAGCTCTTTTAATTCGTCTTCTCCTTAACGGCGGTAATAAAACTACATAAATAGAAAGACATGTTGAAAAAATAAACAGCAGGCCCAAAAAAGTACCAACCGTATTTCTAAGTTCCAAAAGGAACATTTCTTTCAGAATGACATCAGGAAGAAAAATAAGCAGAGCCGAAACCACTGAAATAAGGAGCAATATAACTTTATACGGTATTTTCTTGGCAACATCGCCTATATTTTTCGCATCTATATTTACGTTCATACTTAATCAACTTCCTTCTTTCCAGTAATGCATTCGTAAATCAAAGATTTTTTATATGAATCCAACTCTGAAAGAAGTTGCTCTTTGACTTCTATGAGATGATCAATCTCGCTACTCTTTTTTTCGATGAAAGTAACAATCTCGTCCTGTTCTTCATAGCCTGGAAGTATGAACGGAAGATTCTTAAAGTCATCAAAGCCAAGATCCCACTGTCCGATACGCATTCCGGTTGACAATCGTAAATACTCAGGTAAATACAGCTGATTGCGTAGCAGATGATGGAGATACTTTCGATTAATAGTGGGGTTGATTATTTCACAAACATGATAAGCTGGTGAGACAATCCCGTTGTAAGATGATACAGCCATTGAACCCTGCCATGCTTTCATTTTATTTATCACAAAATCGCCAACTTCTACTACCTTGTAGCCGCTTGTGTCAAGGGAAGTCACATTATGATTATCATCACGACTATCTTTAGGAATTACTCCATAGTCTCTGTAAAGTGACAATACCTGAGAATCAGGTTGACCTTTAACACTTTTCCATCGAATAGAATACTTTAACAGAGCCACTGTCCAGTCTTCTGGAATCTCTCCAATCCATTCAACTTCGCTATTCTTCATTGGCCGTTCGCTACGAATGCCCTTAGTAACAGCCTCTGTAATGATAGACTGCTTTAGCTTTTTGTATTCCTCAATGGAAGCACGAGTCTGTTCAATGACTTCATCAATTCTGGCACATTTGGTATCAAGGAAGTTGACTATTCTTTCTTGTTCTGCTTGAGATGGCCACGCAATGTATTGTTCGTTCCAAAGTGAGGCTGACCATGTCGCTATACTCACAGAATCTACAACAACTTTAGATATACTCTGTTGAAGGCTATATTGTACAAATCTTCTATTAATCCCGCTCTTCAACGAGGCACGAATAATATGATCTGTGTAACAGGCTCCCGATAGCGGATAGTATACATATGGCGTACCATTCCTTGCCAGCAGCAAATCATTATCTTGAGTATATTTCCATTTAGGAAATTCTTTATAGCTTGTTCTAATTGGTTCTAGTCCTGCCGTGTAGAAGACAATGTCATTTTCATCTGTAGACCAAAACTCCTTATCTAAGCCCTCTCCAGTATTCATCCCATTATGAAGATACTTAAATCTGATTGTTCCCCATGTAAATGGTATTGTTCCAATCCATTCTATCCCAGAATCTTTCATTGTTCTCGCCATCTTCATTCCCTCCCAAACAATTTCTGAAGAGAGGCTGAGATTCTGGTTTCCATATCTGTGATCCTGGCAAGGATGGCCTCGCTCTCCTCCGGAGCTTGATACTCATAAAAGTATCGCGTCATCGGAATCTCATACCCTATCTTGGTTTTTTTAGTATCGATCCAAGCTTCTGGAGCATATGGAAGCACTTCTCTCTTGAAATACCCCTCTATGTCCTCTGTCAGCGGAACGTTTTCAGTATCGCGAAGGTTCGCATCTGCCACAGGCTTCCCCTTCTTAAGCACAACATTGCCCTTTTCATCTCGTTCTGGCTGTTCAACCACGATCTTGTTGTAGCCAAACTCCGCAGTTTCAAATACTTTACTGTGGCAATAGATGCCTTCCTTATCACCATAAACAGCATCGTGAGCAAACTCTCCATATGCCTTGGTGATAAGGTCGCGGCACAGGTCAGTAACATCATTTCTCTTTGTACCAATCGACTTTCTTCTTGCTTCATAGCAGTGAGAGGCATCAATAAGCTGAACCTTTCCAGCTCTGTATGCCGGTTTATTCTTACTAAGCACCCAAATATAAGTGCTGATACCCGTATTCATGAACATATCTGTACCAAGCTGCACGATAGCGTCCAGCCAGTCATTTTCTAGAATATATCTTCTAATCTCAGACGGGCCACTTCCGGCATCCCCGGAAAACAAAGGGGAACCATTCTGAATGATTGCCATCTTACCCTCTGGTGCCAACTTTGCTAATCCATTTAACACAAACAGTTGCTGCCCGTCAGAAATTTTCGGAAGTCCCGGGGCAAATCTTCCAAGATCACCCTTATCGTGCTCCTTCTCCACTTCTTTCTGCTCTCGCTTCCAGTCAATACCAAATGGTGGGTTTGAAATGATATATTTAAACTGGTAACCGCTGAACTGATCCTCGGATAGTGTATCGCCAAATCGCATGTTGTTGGGATCGCCGCCACGGATCATCATGTCTGCCTTTGCGATCGCGAACGTTGAAGGATTAAACTCCTGACCGAAGCAGGTAACATCAATATCACTATTAAGCTCGTGAATACGCTCCTCCATACAGGAAAGCATCTGAGAGGTACCCATCGCCATATCGTAGACCGTTACATTGCCCCCCTTACTAAGGTCTGCATCGGAAAGAAGCAGGTCTGTCATCAGATAGATAATGTCACGACTGGTAAAGTGTGCTCCCGCTTCCTCACCAAAGGACTCCGAGAACCTTTTAACGAGATCCTCGAATATATATCCACAGTCAACAGCACTTATCGTATCCGGACCTAAATATCCTTTCTTCGAATTGAACTCTTTGATTACCAAATACAGCGTATTGCTCTCAACCATACGCTTGATGATATTATCAAAATCAAACTTGGATAGAACGTCCTGTACATTACCCGAAAAGCCATTCAGATAATCTCTGAAGTTAGCCTCGATATTCTCAGAGTCGGCGAGGAGAGAATCAAATGTGAATTTACTAGTATTATAGAACTGATAGCCGGAAGCCTTAGTCAAAAAGCCGTCCTTAACAGCGAAGTTCTTAACTTTCTCATATTCCGTCAGAACCGCATCATGCGTCGGAAGAAGGCAGTCATGAAATCTCTTTACCACCGTCATCGGAAGAATTACCAAACCGTACTCGTGAGGCTTAAACGGTCCTCTGAGCATGTCAGCCACATTCCAAATCACGGTCGCTTTCTCAGCTATATTGGTTCCTACTACATTAAATTTCTCGTTAGCCATAACGATCTCCTTAGTTTCAAATATATAAAATGCTGTGAAAATCCAATTCAAGAAAAACACTATAATAATACAGGATAATTATACCATATGTACGCCGCCTGTTCAACAATAAATCTCAATCATCGATAATTATCTGACAGTTTTTTTGTGTCACTACCCCTCTATCATTCAGCGCTTCTCATATTCAAAATCCCCCACCACTGACTCGATAAGTTCCAAAAATTCTTTCCAGTTTTCAGGGTATTTATTCTCCCCACGCTTAACCATTGGTCCATGAAAAGACGTTTCATAAGATACTTTCCACGCTTCCCTGCCCAAGGTAGAGTAATAAGGGGGTGCATAAGTGTCTTTCCACTTAGGTAAGCCTAGCGCTTCTATACTCTTATTGAATGCTTTAACCGAAAGCGTGCTAACTCCTTTTCCAAATTTGGGAACACATGCACCAACGATAGTTTTTATGTAGCATAATTCATTATTCTCATTCCAAATCTCAACACGCACAGTTCCTTTTATTTCAAAACGGATTTCAAGTATTACTCGCTTAAACATCTCAACCCTCCTATTCATCATGATCCTTAGAAACTTCATTAGGGTCTACTCCACCCTTTCTTCCAAGATATATCACAATGTGTACAATAAAAACACCTACCCAACCTCATAAAAAACACTGACGCCGTCCCCCGCTTGCGTCAGTGTTCATCTATCATACCATTCATTTTTCGAGATTGCCCGTTCAGGCAGCCTTCGCCGTTTCTCCACTCTTCCGTTTGGTGTATCCGTAAACGGCCAGCACTCCGGTATAGAGCGTTGCGCTGTAGGTGCTGAACCTTTCCACCAGGCCGAAGTATTCTTTGGGCACGCTCTGGCTTCCGACCGCGCCGAAGAACATGGAGACGAGGGCGACGATCGCGAGGATGCCCAGCGGGCGATGCTTGGCCTTGAAGCTGCCGATCGCGATGAAGATCAGGGATACGATCGACAGGAGAACGACGAGGACGGTCAGCACATAAACGTGGACGAAGGACTGGGTGGAGCCGTCGTAGCCGCTGCCGGTGAGGGGGAAGAGGGAATAGCCGATGGCGGAAATGCCTTGCATGAGCGCGAACAGATAGATGCCGAGCCGCAGGCTCTTCCGTTCATTGTCCGCCAGAAGAGCGAGGCAGGCGCAGCAGAGGCAGGTGAAGATCTTGTAGACCGTCACGTAGCCGGAGGCGACGGCGTAGGACGGCGCGTCCGTTGCGGTCAGATCACTGACCGCCTGCTCCATCCAGCGATAGCCCGGATAGTTGGCGGCGCCCATCACGTCGTGCAGAAAATAGAATACAACGGCCAATACGCCGCTTATAAGAACCAGGAGCCTCATCTTGTTTTTGATTGGATCGTTTTTCATGGTCGTCCTCCCTAGGCGCCGTAGATACGGCAAAACTCATCGATATAGTCCTGAAGCATATCAGCCGCAGGCTCCTGGCCGGAATGCATCAGATCGCATTCGTAGTCCAGGATCGAGTGGACCGCCATCGCAAAAGAAAAGGCGGCGGCGTCCACATTCGGAAAATGCGCCTGGCCCTTCACCTGCAAGGCGTAAAAGAGCATCTTCGTGGCGTTGATCATGGTGCGGGTTTCGGAAGCCATGATCTCGGCGGCGGCGGGGTTGATGGCCCGCTCGGACATGATGATCTTGTAAAACATGAGCATCCGGGGCTCCAGGCACATCTGCCGGTAGGAGCCGACCGTCTCGGACAATATCTCGCGTAAGGAGCGGTCCGCGGTCAGGCGGTCGACGTCAAACGAGGCCAGGCCGATGCTCTGCTTCGCAGTACTCCGGAGATGATGATACATCGCCACCACGATCTCATCCTTCGACGCGAAATGATTATACAAGGATGCTTTCGTGATGCCGACACGGTCCGCGATCTGCTGCATGGACACGGAGCCCAGGCCCCGCTCCGACGCCAGCTCCATAACTGTAGAAATGATCTCACTCTTTCTATCCATCTTGATTACCTGCCTTTCGGTTGGATTATACTACCGAACGGTAGTTTTGTCAAGAGATCTCTTGAGATTTCGTAGTTACAACATAAACGGATGGATCGGAAGCCCCACCAGATCGGCGTTATTTCGCGCTTAAACGCCCCCTGGCGGGGTTTTCAGCACGAAGTAGGTATATTATCCCATATGGGAATACCTCGAGTGTACGGCGTCTGGATCATCTCCACAATCATCATTGTCATTTTTCAAGGGTTTGAACCAGAACCCGCCCCAAAGGGTAAGCTCGGACAGGTCGCGCTTACGCGCAAACCGGAAGAAACAACAAACCTGCGCGTAAGAAAGCAAGCTTGTTCGGGGTGACCTTACGCGCAAAGCGGGCAAAACAGTGATTCTACGCGTAAGAAAGCAAGCTTGGTTCGGGTAATCTTACGCGCAAACCGGAGGAAACAACAAACCTGCGCGTAAAGAAGCAAGCTTGGTTGGGGTGGCCTTACGCGCAAACCAGAGAAAACAACGATCCTACGCGTAAGAAAGCAAGATAACCTAGCAGTGAGACAAAAGAGCAACAGAAACGCCAAGCAACCAACAAAAAGCCTCCCCCGCGAGTGGGGAGGCTTCAAGCCTTTGTATTCATACTTTCGGTTGGGAAGTTTTAGGGTTTAAGATAGATCCACATAGCAGGACGAACAGCCCCCCTGTTAAGGGTGGCAGATGTACCGTAGTCGATGATGCTTCCATTGTAGAAGACATCTCCCGCCCGATCAGGTTCGTCCCCAGGCGACCGAAGCCACCACCAGCTATTACCATTGTCAGCTTTAACCGCCCCCTGAGCATGACAATAGGGAGATCCTTGACACTTTCTGGCATCATCATCGGCAAAATACCGATTTGCCTCAACCATGCTGAGCAGGAACACCCGATCCGTGGTATCATTTCCCGCAGGTGTGTCGTACTCTGGATTTGTATCCGCTGTAACCGTAGATGTCAAAATAACATTCTTTTCTTCCGGAATGAATGCAGCTTCATAGAATGTACTGTTCAACCATTTCCTTAGCGAACAGGTTTCCCAGGTAACATCCACATCCTCGGTATTATATGGCTGACAGTCTAAACCATACCGGCTGATCACAAGCATCTTATCTTCTTGCTTATCCAAAACCAGCCATTCGATTGCTTCTTTTCCGGTGGACTCGTCATTATCCTGTTCATACTCGCCGATGAAGACATACGAGCCGACCTTTGCTTTTTTCAAATCGTCCATATCGGATCTGCTTGCTTTTCCTTTACAACCTACAAAGCTCAAAAGCACTGTCAAAGCCAGCAATAACACAACTATTCTTCTCATGATCAATCATTCCTCCTCTACTTATGATTTCATCAACCGGGCCCCCGCCACGATCCAAAGCGGAACATACATGAAGACCAGGTTCAGCCTCTGCCATAGCCCCTCATTCGCGATCACGGTTTTCGCGAACTCTTCTTTATCTGACATGACGAATAAGGTGAAGAATACTAGCGAGATGACGAAGCTTACGATGCTGATGGCGCCGATGGCTCCTTCGCTATTCTTGAAGGAAAGAATGGCGATCAGCAGCGGAACGAACAGGAACAACATAAATCCGATAACGGAGCCGGCGCCGTGGATCTTCGAGGCCGTAGTGACAACGTCCTTCGACTCATTCACGCTGAAAAAGCAGGTGAAAATGCATGCGCCGACCGCAAAGACTGCGACAAACACAAGCGTCGTGTATGTAAGCCCTTTGGACACCGAGTGATAGGAATTATAGATCGCCGGAAGCGCCGCCAGGAACAGCAGCCCTTCCACCAGCATCCAAATGTTAAACGGTATCCGCACCGGGCTCTGCGGGTTCCCCAGAGCGCTGATGGACATTTTGGCGCTGCTGTATCCCTTGTAGAACATGGGCAATATCAAAGAGGCCAGAATGTCCCCGGCCATCGCAATGATCAATGCGATCCAGCCCAACTTATAAATTCTTTCCATAGATTTCTCCTCGCCAAGGCTTAACCCCGATCAATGCTTCATAGTTTTTTGATCTGACGTGTATATCTGCACTCTGGATACCCGGTACACCCAAAGAATCGTCCATATCTTCCGCTTTTCTCAACAAGTTTTCGACCGCATTGCGGACAAATATCAACAGCGTATTCCTGTGTCTTTCTTTGCTTGTTAAACTTCGCTTCTAGCGCCTGATTAACTGCAGGATTATTTTCTGAGCATTCTTTGCATGTGCCCAGATTCGCACGGCCTTCTCCGCCATAGGTTGTAAACTCCTCATCCGTTGCAATTTTCCCACAGAATTCACACCTTATCCATCGATTGCCTGCAGGATCAAACACAGGGGTATTCTGCTGGGCCAGGGCGAGTTCCATGTCCAGCTGGAAATCCTCTTCCTTCTTCCTCTGTTCAGCCTCCTCTTGTTGGCGGTGGCGTTCCTTCTCCAACCGAATCTCCCGTTCCTTTTGTTGCTGCCTTACGCGCTCTTCAAACTGCCTCTTTGCCTCTTCACGTCGCTCCCTTTCGGCTTCTATTCCTCTTTGAAACCTTTGAAACGCATTGTCATACAAACAAGACACCAGCTCTCCTTTGAAAAAGAGATTTCCCTCCCGATCGATCCTAAACTCTTTAAGCGATCCTTCTGCAAAAACCGTCTCCCGCCAAACGCCGTCTATATCTTGCGAATAAAAAACAGCCTCCATTTCTGCAGCCTCATAGTCCATATCTGCAATGGTCAATAACAAAACGTACTTTTGCTTCGTTTGGATCTTCATTAATCCCTCCGGATACTGACCTTCAGAGCCGCCATTCTCAGAATCGACTATATGAATGATCTTGATGCCCTGGCTATTCTGCTCAAGAATAGACTGCTTTTCATCGGATAGATTAGCTCGATTATAACAATAGTCTACAGCAATGTTATAAGCGCGCGAAATAAATGTGTACTCATATCTTCGATTGGTATCGGCGACATCACAAATAGGCACACGTGACTCCAGATCTTCTGCATGAAGATTATCATCTAACCAACACTTCAACACGATCTTAGATGCAACTGAAGTCCTTCCTTCGGTCAGAACAGTACAATTCGCATATCCATCCTTAATCCTGAAGTGCTGTTCTCTTAAATTCTTATCCCCGGCTACCAGAATAAGATTAGCCCCACAACCACACGGGCAAAATAGTTTATTGTTCTGGCTTTTTAGCCGGAGTTCTTTAAGCTTATCCGGTATATTGATTTGTTTGCCATCGATCACCGTGTAGATGGTTTCTATCCCAATATACTTTCCATTACAAAGCGCGACAGTTCTCTGAGCCATAACAGACAGTCCTCCATCTATTTTTCCTGGCAGTACGCTTTTTACACTCGTTCCACCAAGGGTCACGTGGTTATGTATCGCAGCACAACAATTTATGGGTTAAGATTGATCCATAAAGCGGGACGAACGGCGTTTTCGAAGTAAGTGACAAAGCAACCAAAGTTGTAGACGACGCCGACGATGCTGACAATTGCCGCGCTGCCAGAATTGAAACTAGGCGAGCGCAACCACCACCAGCAAGTGCCGGTATCCTCGCGCTTGAATGTTCCCTGTTCATAGCAGTATGGCGTACCAACGCATGTTCTGGATGTATCATCCGCAAAATATCGGTTAGCTTCATCTATGCTAAGCAGAAACACCTGATCCCTGGTATCATTCCCAGCGGGAGTATCATACTCGGGATTGGCATCCGCCGTGACCACGGAAGTGAGGATCACTTTCTTCTCCTCGGGAATAAATGCGGTTTCATAGAATACACCATTCAACCAACTTCGTAATGAGCAGGTTTCCCAAGTGATTACCTCATACTCCGTGTGATACGGCTGACAATCTAGGCCATACCGGCTGATCACCAGCATCCTATCTTCCTGTTTATCCAGAACCAGCCACTCGATCGCTTCCTTCCCGGTAGACTCGTCGTTATCCTGCTCATACTCCCCGAAGTATATATACGAGCCGACTTCGGCAGATCTCAACGCATCCATATCGGGACGGCTCGTCTTAGTTTTATCCTTGCAGCCTGCCAGACAAAAAGCCATTACTATAATCAGGAGAAATACAATGATTCCTCTCAAGTTCTTCTGTATCATC
>JAEEGK010011374.1_pt1 | contig 20345 bp, 16 predicted proteins | sample 8958771 | NCBI WGS metagenome assembly JAEEGK01 (sample SAMN16246547, study PRJNA631951) | gut metagenome | biome: gut microbiome; feature: rumen; material: SC-attached | host: Bos | place: Iran: Karaj | collected 2018-10
ACCCCTTGCCGGAAAGGGACACCCTTACCAATATCGTCTTCATGGGACAGGGAGAACCGATGGACAACATCGACGCCGTACTGCGTGCCACCGAAGTGCTGACAGCCGATTACGGATATGCCTGGAGCCCCAGACGCATTACCGTGTCAACCGTAGGCGTCCGGAAAGGACTGACACGCTTCCTGGAAGAGAGCGAATGCCATCTGGCCGTCAGCCTGCACAACCCCTTCCCCGCCGAGCGGTTGGAGATGATGCCCGCCGAGAATGCCTGCGGCCTGAAGGAACTCCTCGCCCTGCTGAAGCAGTACGACTGGACACACCAGCGCCGACTGAGCTTCGAGTACATCGTCTTCGGCGGACTGAATGACATGCCGCGGCACGCAAAGGAACTGGTAAAGCTACTGGGCCCCATCGAATGCCGCGTCAACCTGATACGCTTCCACCAGATTCCCGACACCCCCTTCAAGGGAGCATCAGAGGAAACCATGATATGGCTGCGTGACTACCTGACCCGGCATGGTGTGACAACCACCATCCGTGCCAGCCGCGGACAGGACATCTACGCCGCCTGCGGACTGTTACATAACAAGAAAACATCAGAAAAATGAAACAATACAGATTTTATCTGCTAACGGTACTGGCATGCCTCACCCTTGCCGGCTGTACAAAGGACATGGTATTGCCCGTAGCCAGCGGCAGACCGTACGAGGTACTGGTAGTACTCGAAGACGAAGTATGGGATGCTCCTGCCGGAAGAGCACTGTTCAACATCCTGGACACCGACGTCCCCTGTCTGCCTCAGAGCGAAAGATCATTCCGTATCTCCCACACAGACCCCAAACACTATGACCACCTGATGCAGCTCTTCCGCAACATCATCCTGGTCAATATCGACAAGACACAGTTCAGCCAGGCCCGCATGCGCTTTGCACGGGACAAGTATGCCACAGAGCAGATTATACTCACCATCAACGCCCCCAGTCTGGAAAGCCTTCAGGAATTCTGTGAACAGCACAGACAGGAAGTAGTGGACTTCCTCACCCGCACAGAGATGAACCGCTTGATCAGGAAACTGGAGAAGAAATTCTCCAAGACAACGGACGACCTGGCCTGGCTCACCTTCGGATGCCACCTGCATGCCCCCGATGAACTGAAAAGCTACAAGAAAGGCGAGAACTTCTTCTGGACCAGCAACAACACAGCATCCGGACTGGAGAACATCTGCATGTACAGCTACGAATACGAAGGCCCCGAAACATTCAACAAGGAATACCTTCTGCACAAGCGCGACTCCATCATGGAGAAAAACCTCCCCGGCGAGAAGGAAGGCATGTATATGCAGACCGACACCCTGTGCACCCTGATCAAACCCATAGTGGTTCACAAAGCCTATGCCATGGAAATCAGAGGACTCTGGTTCATGAAGAACGACTGCATGGGCGGCCCCTTCGTCAGCCACAGCAGAGTAGATGCCGAAAGCAACCGCGTCATCGTAGTAGAAGCCTTCGTCTATGCCCCCGAGAAGAAAAAACGTGACCTCATCAGAAGACTTGAGGCCTCACTATATACATTACAGCTTCCCCAGGAACAGAATTCACTGATAGAAATCAGCATCGAGGAAGAGAAAAAAGACACAAAATAAGAATTATGGAAAAGATAAAGATAGGAATCACCCAAGGCAGAGCCGACAGAACAGGATACGACCTAATACTGACGGCATTTGAAGAACCCGTATCGCTGGAGCTGTGCCACCCCATCATATACGGAGACAAGGAAACCGCCGTACAGCAGCGCAAGACCCTGAACCTGGGCACCAACTTCATCACCATCACCAGTACCGATGAAGTCCAGGACGGCCGGCTCTCACTCCTGCAATGCGAGGACAGCGAGAAGACAGCCATGGAAGACCTCCTGCAGAACAACACAGACGCCCTGGTGATAACCCCGCAGGAGAATCCCTTCCTCTGCCCCGCCGGCAGTACCGAAATGCTCATTAACGAAGACATACGCATGGCACTGGTTGAGAAAGTGGACAGCCGAACCGTGGAATCATTCCACCGTACCCTTGAACGGGATTTCGACTGCCAGCACCCACGCATAGCCATACTCAGTGACAAGGCCGTACAAGAGAACACCCCTCAGGCCCCCATAGAGGAAAAGCATATACACCTATACGGTCCCTACGCCATAAAGGAATTCTTCGAACAGGAGAAATACATGTACTATGACGGCATCATCACCAGCGAGAAAGAAAAGGCGACAGAAGCCTTCGCATCCCTTGCCTATGAATATGGTATAAGATTCTATGCCGGATCCGACCGGATAATCACATCACCCTTCCTGGCAGACACCGTATGCCTGAACCACGCCACTTACATCGCCACCGATGTGTATCGCAACAGAAAAACTTACGACCAGGAGCGTGAGAACCCACTGCCCAAACTTTTCCATGACAAGCGGGAAGACCGTAACAGCAATAATGTGGAATAGAACAGACTGCATGATATGAAGAAACTGGACATAGACTTAAGAAAACTCAAGAACCAGTACAACATCGTCGGAAGGAACAAAGCACTGGACACAGCCCTGCAGACAGCCGTCCAGGTAGCCCCCACAGACCTGTCCGTACTCATTGAAGGCGAGAATGGTGTAGGAAAGGAAATCATCCCCCGCATCATTCACGATTTAAGTCCGTGCAGGAACAGGAAATACCTTGCCATCAACTGCGGTTCCATACCCGAAGGCACCATCGACAGTGAACTCTTCGGACATGAGAAAGGCTCCTTCACCAACGCCATCAGCGAACATGAAGGCTACTTCGGAGCCGCCGACGGCGGCACACTCTTCCTGGATGAAATAGGCGAACTGCCCCTAAGCACCCAGGCCCGACTGCTGCGTGTATTGGAGACCGGCGAATACATCCGCGTAGGAAGCAACTCCATACGCAAGACCACTGCCCGCATCATCGCAGCCACCAACGTCAACATACCCCACGCCATCCGTGAAGGCAAGTTCCGCCAGGACCTGTACTACAGACTCTGCCGCGTAAACATCAGCATGCCGCCGCTCAGAGAGCGTGACGACGACTCCGTACTGCTGTTCAAGAAGTTTGCCATGGACATGGCCGAGAAATACCAGATGCCCGAATACATCCGCCTGACACCCGCCGCCGAAGAAGTAGTCAAATCCTACAAGTGGCCCGGCAACATACGTCAGCTCAAGAATGTAGTCGAACAGATGAGCGTACTCTCCGAAGAACGCGTCATCACCCCCGAGGTACTGGCCAAGTTCGGCATCGTCCCCAATTCAGACAGCGAAATGGGAATCACCATCACAGGCAACAGAAGCTCCGATTCCCAGCATGACTACGAGAAGGAAATCAAAATGCTGGCACACGCCGTGCTGCAACTCAGGAACGAGGTAGAGGAACTGAAGCAGAAGATACAGGGCGGAGAACCCTCCAACCTGCCCTCCACCACAACCGTTCCCACAACAGGCGCCCCAGCCTATCCCCATCAGGTGTCCAACATCCCCTCAGCCATCCCCCAGAATCCCATCCCCGCATCAGAGATGGATTTCCAGACCGCCGAGGAAGTCCTGGAGGAAGACACCCTGAACATCAACGACATGGAGAAGCGAAACATCATAAAGTCACTGCAGCGTAACCACTACAGAAGGAAAGATGCCGCCGACGAACTGGGCATAAGCGTCAGGACCCTGTACAGAAAACTGAAAGCATATGGAATTGAGGAATAAAAAGCGGATGAGCATATTGCTGGCCGGCTGCATATGCATAATCCTATGTGCCTGCAGGATAGAATACAAGTTCAACGGAGCAAGTATAGACTACCAATATACCAAGACCATCCAGATAGACAACTTCCCCATACGAAGTGCCTACGTATGGTCACCCATGCAATCCATCTTCCAGAACAAGCTGACCGACATTTACGCCAGCCAGACCCGCCTCAGGCAGGTAAAGAAAAACGGCGACCTCCAGCTCTCCGGCGAGATCACCCACTTTGACCAGTACAACAAGGGAATCTCCAGCGAAGGCTACAGCAGCCAGGTACAGCTCAAGATGACCGTAAACGTAAGATTCGTCAACAACAAGAAGCACGAAGACGACTTTGAACGACAGTTCACCGCCACCACCGAATACGACGCCAGCCAACAGCTGACAGCCGTACAGGAGGAACTGGTGACCCAGATGTCCAAGGACATCGTAGAACAGATCTTCAACGCCACTGTAGCAAACTGGTAACATGAAACAAGTGACAAACCTATGCCAAGACATTTAATAGACTGCATCAGAAGACCCAACAGCATGGACCAGCAGACCATATCCATGCTCAGGAACATGAAGGACGAGCATCCGTACTTTCACTCAGCCCGTATTCTGTTGCTACAGGCACTATACAAACACCACTCCCCCCAATTTGACGAGGAGCTGCGTGAAAGCGCCCCCCTTCTCCCTGACAGGCAAGCCATATTCACCCTGACGGAAGAGCCCAACTATCAGAAAGACGAAGAGCGCCGCAAGTACAGCACTGACGACACCGGGACAGGCAAGTCCGGAAGAACAGACCTGCTCATCTCCGACTTCTTGGAAAGCCAGCCCAAGGAACAGCCTCAGAGCGTACGTTACCCCATAGATGCCACCCAGGACTACATAGGCTTCCTGCTTCAGAACGAAGCCCACGAAGAAGAAACCCCAGACATGCCCATGAACGGAGGCGGCGTAGTAGAAGACTTCCTCAGCCAGGAGCCCACCAGGATAGTCCTGAAAGAAAACGAATCAGAAACACAAGTCACTGAGGAAAAGGAAGAAAAAGAGGAAGAGAACGGAATTTTGACCGAAACTTTAGCCGGAATTTACATAAAACAAGGCAAATTTGAGAACGCAATCAAAATTATCCGGCAGTTATCCTTGAAATATCCGAAAAAAAATCGTTACTTTGCAGACCAAATCCGATTTTTGGAAAAACTGATAATAAATAACAAGAATAAATAAATAATAAAACATGTACACTTCAATCGTAATTCTGGTAGTCCTGGCATCCGTCCTGATGTGCCTGATCGTACTGATTCAGGAGTCCAAAGGCGGCGGTCTGGCAGCAGACTACTCAAACAACAATCAGATTCTGGGTGCTCCCAAGACAACAAATTTCATCGAGAAGGCAACATGGGGTCTGGCAGCAGCAATGATTGCCCTGAGCATCATCAGCGTAGCATTCCTGCATGACGGCAGCAATAACGACTCTGTTATCCAGCAGAACGCCATCGAGCAGGCCGCAACCAATCCCAACAACGTTCCCGGTATGGTTCAGCCATCAGCAGAAACCCCTGCTGAGACTCCCGCTGAAGCACCCGCTCAGCAGTAAAAATCCGCCTGTATGGTCAACTGCATCCTTATAGCAGATAGCGGTTCAACCAAAACAGACTGGATCCTTACCACAGCAGAGAATAGCATCCTGGAAGTCGAGACAATGGGCATCAACCCCGTCAGAGACTCCCAGGATGCTATTTTTGATATCATCAACAACAGCCTCGTACCACAGATTCCGCAGGAATACCACATCCGGCAGATACACTTCTACGGTGCCGGCTGTATCGCACCCTACAAAAACAACGTAGAGGACATACTTGCCCGCACCTTCCCCACCGCCCGGGAGATAAAAGTGGAAAGTGATCTGCTGGGAGCCGCCAGGGCACTCTGCCGTAACCACGCGGGGATAGCCTGCATCTTAGGAACCGGCTCCAACAGCTGCCTGTACAACGGCAAGGAAATCATCAGCAACACATCCCCCTTAGGATACATCTTAGGAGATGAAGGCAGCGGCGCCTTTCTGGGAAAAACACTGGTAGGCAACGTACTGAAGAAAATCTTCAGCCCACAACTTCAGGAACTCTTCCTGAACAGATTTCAGCTCACAGCCCCTATTATTATAAATAAGGTATATAGGGAACCCATGCCCAACCGATTCCTTGCCTCACTGGTACCCTTCCTCTCCGAACACCGTGAAGACACTGAGATACACCACATGCTCATATGGGCATTCCGCCAGTTCTTTACCCGGAATGTCATTGCCTACGGGCATCCCGAAATGGAAATCAACATGGTAGGAAGCATAGCTTTTTACTTTGAGAAGGAAATAACGGAAGCAGCTGCCAAAGAAGGGCTCAGAATTGGTAAAATTCTGCAAAAACCCGCCCAGGATTTAGCAGATTTTCATAGAAAAAGCCTGATTTTGGGCGAAAAATGTTAAAAAGTGCAGAAATATGTTATATAACATATAACCAACTCTTGCACCGTGTTATCAAATCGCCTAAATTTGCAACTGTTATCCTGAAAACAATCTTTTTACCTTAAACAAAACTAATACCTAAAAGATGGAGGGCAGCTGTGAAGCCGCCCTCTATTTTATTTTACAAACTCATCCATTGTAATCAACTGTTTCCCATAGCATTACGCCATTCTTACTGAATCAGCGTTTTATTTATCTCCTCTATGTAATTCAGAATCTTCTCCCTACCCGTCTTCGTTTCCGAACTGGTAACAAAATAAGGCGGCAGCTCCTCCCATTGCTTTTCCAGCTCCGTAAGATAATGAACCACATTACCCTTCAGTTTAGCCTTGGCAACCTTGTCAGCCTTGGTAAACACAATGCTGAAGGGTACACCGTTCTCGCCCAGCCACTCCATAAACTCCAGATCAATCTGCTGAGGCTCATGGCGCACATCTATCAGCAGAAACAGATTCGTCATCTGCTCACGGTCCAGGATATAGGTAGTAATCATGTGCTCAAACTTCTCAGCATCCTTCTTACTGCGTTTGGCATAGCCATAGCCCGGCAGATCCACCAGAAACCAACTGTCCGCTCCGGGCTCCCTGCCCTTCGCCCCGTTAATCAGGAAGTGGTTAATCAGAATCGTCTTTCCCGGCGTAGCTGACGTCTTAGCCAGCTTACCGTTACCCGTAAGCATATTAATCAGGCTGGACTTACCCACGTTGCTTCGTCCGATAAAAGCATACTCAGGCAGATTACCCTTAGGACACTGGTCTATGCGGGCACTGCTTACCAGAAACTCGGCAGACTTAATTTGCATACCTTATAATAATAAATAATGAATATCAGTTAGAAATTATATTGCATACCAATGCTCAGGTTCTCATTGAACATGATATACTGTCCCTTGTCATTCCTGAACCTGGGCGCACTGTCATCAATAATCGGGTTCAGGATCAGCTTGGCATTAACTAGTTTGGTAACAGAGAAGTTAATCTCATTGTACCAGTCAATCTTCGTATAATGATAGTTACTCTGCCACAGCAGTCTGCTTGACCACGAAATCTGATTACAGATTTTGTAATTCGTATTCAGCGTAGCCGTAGGACCGAAGGTATGCTTCGCATGCTTACCCGCATCAATACCGTGAATTGTCGCCAGTTCCACCCTGTCCACATATTTCAGGTGATAAGCCAGGGGAGCCACATTCAGCTCACCCGTAAAGTTCTTCTTCTTACCCCACTGGAAATTATACCTCATACCAGGACCCACAGACAAGTCCATCGGCGAGAAAATCTTGGACTGCAGATTATCCGTATTAACATAGTAATTGGGCAGAATCTGCGTCTCCATAATCACCTGGCAGGAATAGTACAGCGTCTTGTAAGCCTTATAACCCAGGTTAGACGTAATCCTCAGCTTATTGACCGTAGGCCGGAAAGATCTCTTACTGTCACTGGGAGCCGTCTGCGCACCCACCTGCACCTCCAGTCTGTTATCCAAAACCACCTTGCGCTGGTTATTGTAATTGGCATTAACCGTCAGGTAGAGGTTACCCGTAAAATTATCCTCACCTCCCTTATGCCAGTTCGATGAAAAGTGGCTCTGCGAGAACTGCAGCGATGTGTTACCGTTGAACTTCCAGAAATTAGGCCGGCGCGTCACCACCTGGATATCCTCGTCCAGCGTAGCGGGTAACGTAGCCTCGCTCACTTTCTCCGAAAGCTTATCCTTCACATTGATCTTCTCATTGATATCATCCCTGAAGTGTCCCTGATTCTTGACATTCTCCTCCGTCTGCAGCACCAGTTCCGGATTCCTGGCATACAGAATGGCCAGCATCCGGTTAATATAATAGATCGTCTGAAGCTGCCTGTCAGCATAGGTGGAATCCGTATTGTTCATCATCTGATGCAGCGGAGACGCATACAGCGTCGGAGCCGAGAGAATCTGGTAATAATAAGCATTAGGCGCAGGATAAGAGAAAACGGCATCAGCCGAATCACGCATCTCCGCCAGCCGCCGGATCTTCTGCAGGTAACCGCTGACAATGGATAAAGTATCTACTTTAGCCTCGCCGCGTCCGGCTAATACTTCCTGGGCATTGGCACCTGTAAACACGCCTAAAACAAAGAAAAATATTACTAAAGACCTCATCCGTTCTAATTTTGCGCAAAGATAGCTATTTTACAGACAAAACGAAGAAGGAATTCCGTTTTTTTTTGTAATTTTGCGCCCTAACAATAGTTATATAAGAAAATTAAACAAATTTTTACATATGGATAAAAACACAATTACAGGATTCATCCTGATGGCACTCGTAGTAATCGGCTTCAGCTGGTACAGCCAGCCATCAGAGGAAGAACGTATTCTGATGCAGGCAAAGCAGGACAGCATCGCTGCGGTAGAGAAAATGAATGCACAAAAGGCACAGCAGGCCCTGCAGCAGAAGACTGCCCAGGCAGCAACCGGACAGGCTGCAGACACCAGCGCCCTCTTCTTTGCACAGCGTCAGGGGCAGGAACAGGAAGTTGTCCTGAAGAACAATAAGGTAAAGGTCACCCTCAGCACCCTGGGCGGTACCGTCCAGAATGCTGAGATTATCGGCTACAAGAGCCGTAATCACGAAGGCGACGTCACCCTCATGACCCGTAAGGATGCCCAGATGACCTTCTCCCTGGCAGGCAAGCAGGAGAACATCATCAGCAGCGACCTCTTCTTCACCCCTACCAATCTGACGGACAGCACTGTTACCATGGTTGCCGAGCAGGACGGTAAGCAACTTTGCATCAGTTACCAATTGCAGCCAAACTCCTATATGGTAGATATCCAGTTGCAGACACAGGGCCTCAGCGGCTTCTTCGCCCCTGACATGAAGACATTGGGCATCAGCTGGACCGACCGCATCATGCAGCAGGAGAAAGGCCACACCTTCGAGAACCAGCGAAGCAGCCTTACCTACAAACGTAAGGACAAGGGTACCAAGAACCTGAGCGAGACCAGCGACGAGACCAAGGAGCCCGAGGAAGCCCTCACCTGGGTAGCCTTCAAGAACCAGTTCTTCAGCGCCGTACTCATTGCTCCCCAGGACTTCACGGGAGCCAAGCTCACCAGCACCCAGGAAACAGAGAAGAACAACGGCTTCCTGAAGACCTATGAGGCCGATATGAAAACCTTCTTTGACCCCACGGGCAACCAGCCCACAGAGTTACAAATGTACCTGGGCCCCAACAATTTCAGCATCCTGAAGGCACATAATAAGATTAGCAAGACCACCGAGGATGCCGAACTGGAAGAACTCGTATATCTGGGATGGCCCCTCTTCCGCTGGATCAACCGCTGGCTTATCATGCCCCTCTTTGACTGGCTCACCGGCTTCGGTATGAACATGGGCATTGTATTGCTGTTGCTCACCATCATTGTCAAGGTACTGGTTTATCCAACAACCAGAAAGAGCTTCATCAGCAGCGCCAAGATGCGCGTGCTCAGACCTCAGATTGAGGAGCTCAACGCCAAATATCCCAAGCAGGAAGATGCCATGCGGAAACAGCAGGAGACCATGCAACTCTACAGCCAGTACGGCGTAAGCCCCATGGGCGGCTGCCTGCCCATGCTCATCCAGATGCCCATCTGGATTGCCCTGTTCAACTTCGTCCCCAGCGCCATCGAACTGCGCGGACAGAAGTTCCTCTGGGCCGAAGACCTCAGCGCCTATGACGAATTTGTCAGCTGGGGCCATGACATCTGGCTCATCGGAGACCACCTGAGCCTCTTCTGCGTCCTCTTCACCCTCTCCACCATTGTCAACACCTGGATTAGCATGCGCCAGCAGCAGAATCAGATGACCGGCGAAATGGCACAGCAGATGAAGATGATGAAGTACATGTCGTACCTCATGCCCCTGATGTTCTTCTTCATGTTCAACAACTACAGCAGCGGCCTCTGCTACTACTACTTCCTGTCAGGTCTCACCAGCATCCTCATCATGTGGTACTTACGTCTCACCACCGATGATGCCAAGTTGCTGCAGAAGCTGGAGGCCTACCGCGAGCAGCACAAGAATGACCCCAAGAAGGTAAACAACCTGGCCGCCCGCCTGGAAGCCCTGCAGAAAATGCAGGCCGAACAGCAGGCTGCACGTAAGAAATAAAAGCCCCCTCTTATATCAAGACCTCCTCCCGCCCAGGGAGGAGGCTTTTAGCTTAAAAACAGTAAACCATGACAAGGAATTTGTTAACAATCGCAGTTGCTGCCAGCCTTCTGGCATCCTGCGGCACACAGAAAGAGAACGACAAAGTGAATATCCAGAAGCAAACCGTACAGTTAGAGAGTGACCAAATGACTCCCGAAGCCCTGTGGGCCATGAGCCGTATCGCAGGCTATCAGGCTTCGCCCGACGGCAAGCACATCATCTTCCAGATGGGCTACTACAGCGTAGCGGAAAACAAGAGCCATCAAGTGCTCTGGATGATGAACGCCGATGGAACGGAGCAGAAACAGCTCACTACCGAAGCAGACAACGAAACCGATGCCCAATGGCTCGACAACGAGACCATCGCCTTCCTCCGTGGCGGAGAAATCTGGAAGATGAGCCTCGACGGTTCTGCCCGAAAGCAACTTTCCGAGACAGAAGGAAAGGTAGAGGGCTTCCTCTTCTCCCCCGACCGCAAGAAAGCTATCATCCTCAAGAGCATCGACTTCAACGAGATTATCCAGAAAAATCCCGAAGACCTTCCAAAGGCTACCGGTCGTGTGATTACCGACCTCATGTATCGCCATTGGGATCATTATGTAGAGAGCATCCAGCATCCATTTGTCCTCAACCTTGCCAGCGGCGAGGAATTTGACATTATGGAGGGCATGCCCTTCGAATGTCCCATGGAACCCTTCGGTGGCATAGAGCAACTGGCATGGAGCACCGATTCCAAGAAGATTGCATATACATGCCGTATGAAGATGGGACTGGAATACAGCATCTCTACCGATTCAGACATCTACCTCTATGACCTTGAGGCCGAAGAGGGAACCGTAGATAAGAACCGTAATCTCTGCAAGGAAGGCGTTGACCTGCCTAAGTCTGACCCTACCAAGACTATGAGTACACAGGCCATCAACGCTATCGGAAAAGAGACGGGCAACGACTACAACGTCGGCTACGACACCAATCCGAAGTTCTCTCCCGACGGACGCTACGTGGCTTGGCTCTCTATGGAACGTGACGGATACGAATCCGACCGCAACCGCCTTTGCATCTTCGACCTTCAGAAGAATACCAAAACCTACGTCACGGAGAGTTTTGACTCAAGCGTTGACGACTTCTGCTGGGCTCCCGATTCCTATACCTTATATTATATAGGGGTTTGGCACGCCACAGAGAACCTGTACCGTACCAATCTGAAGGGCGAAGTCACACAGCTCACCAACGACTGGGCCGACTTCGGTTCCCTGCAGATGCTCAACGGCAAGCAGATTCTGGCCGAGCGTCACAGCTTCACCGCCCCCGCCGACCTCTATACGGTAACTCCGGGCGACAGCATCGCAGACACCAAGGTAACTCAGATAACCCAGGTCAACCAGGAAATTCTGGATCAGTTAGGAAAACCCTCCGTAGAACAATACTGGGTAAAGACCACCGACGGCAAGGAAATGCTTACCTGGATTATCCTGCCCCCGCATTTTGACAAGAACAAGAAGTACCCCACCCTCCTCTTCTGTGAAGGCGGCCCGCAGAGTCCCGTCTCCCAGTTCTGGAGCTACCGCTGGAACTTCTTCATCATGGCCTCACATGGATATGTAGTAGTGGCCCCCAACCGTCGCGGTCTGCCTGGCTTCGGACAGGAATGGCTCGAGGAAATCTCCGGCGACTGGACCGGCCAATGCATGAAGGACTACCTGTCAGCCATCGACTTCGCTTCCGACAGCCTTTCCTACGTGGATAAGGACCGCTTGGGTGCCGTAGGCGCCAGCTTCGGCGGCTTCAGCGTTTACTACCTGGCCGGTCATCACGATAAGCGCTTCAAGTGCTTCATTGCCCACGACGGCGCCTTCAACCTGGAGGCTATGTACACCGAGACCGAGGAGAACTGGTTCTCCAACTGGGAGTATGATGACGCTTACTGGAACAAGGACCAGACAGAACGTGCTAAGAGAACTTACGAGAACTCGCCCCACCGCTTTGTAGATAAGTGGGACACCCCCATCCTCTGCATCCATGGCGAAAAGGACTACCGCATTAACGCCACCCAGGGCATGAGCGCCTTCAATGCAGCCCGAATGCGAGGCATAGAGGCTGAACTGCTCATCTTCCCCGACGAGAACCATTGGGTACTGAAGCCCCAGAACGGAATCCTGTGGCAGCGCACCTACTTTGATTGGCTGGACAAGTGGCTGAAACCTGATAAAAGTGAAGAATGAAGAGTGAAGAGTGAAGAATTTGCTACCGCAGCGGATAACCGTTAACTCGTCAACTGTCAACTGACAACTGTCAACTCATAAGACCTAAATAAAACAACAATGAACAATATTCAAAAAACCCTTCGCGACAGCGCCGCTATGCGCTGGACCACCTTGCTGCTCCTGGCATTGGCCATGTTCTGCAGCTACATCTTCATGGATATCCTCTCACCCATCAAGGACCTCATGCAGGAAACCCGCGGATGGGACAGCGCCGCATTCGGACGTATGCAGGGCGCCGAGGTATTCCTGAACGTTTACGTCTTCTTCCTCATCTTCGCCGGTATCATCCTGGACAAGATGGGCGTACGCTTCACAGCCGTGCTCTCCGGAGCCGTCATGCTGGTAGGCGGACTCATTAAGTTCTATGCTGTCAGCGAGGCCTTCATCGGTACTGGCTTGGAGGCATGGTTCACCAACAATCTCAACTGGAACGGAGACCTGCCCGTCATCGGTGCCATCCTGCCCTTCTGCGACGGCATGCCCGCCTCTGCCAAGCTGGCAGCCATCGGTTTCATGATCTTCGGTAGCGGATGCGAGATGGCTGGTATTACCGTCAGTCGCGGTATTGTCAAGTGGTTCAAGGGACGCGAGACCGCCTTGGCTATGGGTTCCGAGATGGCGCTGGCCCGCCTGGGTGTTGCCACCTGCATGATTTTCTCGCCCTACTTTGCCAAGTTGGGCAGCGAGGTTAGCGTCAGTCGCTCCGTAGCCTTCGGCGTAGTACTTCTGTGTATCGCCCTCATTATGACCATCGTCTATTTCTTCATGGATAAGAAACTGGATGCTCAGACAGGCGAGGCCGAGGAGAAGGACGATCCCTTCAAGATTGCCGACCTGGGCAAGATATTCACCAGCCTTGGCTTCTGGCTTGTGGCCCTATTGTGCGTTCTTTACTACAGCGCCATCTTCCCCTTCCAGAAGTATGCTGTAAATATGCTCCAGTGCAACCTTACCCTTAATCCTGCCGAGGAAGGCACCTTCTGGGCCGACAGTTCCGTAACCATCGTACAATACGTCATCATGCTGGTGGTAGCTGTCTGCGCCTTTGCCAGCAACTTCTCCAAGCAGAAGAACCTCAAGTACGGTCTGATGACGTTTGCCGCCATCACCCTGGTAGTCTATTGCTATATGGGTTATATGCGTGGCACAGCCGAGACCATCTTTGCCGTATTCCCTCTGCTGGCTGTTGCCATCACCCCCATTCTTGGCAGCTACGTGGATCACAAGGGCAAGGCAGCCTCCATGCTGATGCTGGGCAGCATCCTGCTGGTAATCTGCCACCTCACCTTCGCCTTCATCCTGCCCGCCTTCGAGGGCAATGCCGTTGGCGGAACCATCGTAGCCTACGTAACCATCCTGGTCTTAGGTGCCAGCTTCTCTTTGGTTCCCGCAGCTTTGTGGCCCTCCGTGCCCAAGCTGGTGGATGAGAAGATTATCGGTTCTGCCTATGCCGCCATTTTCTGGATTCAGAACATCGGTCTGGGCCTCTTCCCCGCCCTTATCGGTATGGTACTGAACAACACCAATCCCGAGGGCACGGCAGCCCACGATTTGAACTACACATGGGCCCTTGTCATGTTGGCTGCTTTGGGTATTGCAGCCCTTCTCATTTCTGTTTACTTAAAAGCAGTTGACAAGAAGAAAGGATACGGCCTGGAAGAGCCCAATATCAAAGAATAAAGTGATATTATAAACCCTGTTTTTGTTTTCACTTTGGAGGCAAAAACAAGCAAAAAACCGCTTTGTAATGTTAAAATGCGTTAAATTACATTACAAAGTGGCTTTTTTCTTGTCGAAAACTTGCCCAGTATCCAAAATCAGCGTACATTTGCATGTGTGTTTTTCATAGTATTAGATTTAAGGTTAACAAAGGTTGGGCTACAGCGGTAGCCCTTTTTTTTGTTTTTATGCGAAAAACATGCCCCCAAATCTTACAGCTCTGCCTGTTCCACTATCTGACCGTCATACAGGTTAATGATGCGGTCCGCATAACTGGCATTATGCTGCGAATGCGTCACCATGACAATGGTAGTGCCCTGCTCGTGCAACTGGCAGAGGAGATCCATAACCTCACGGCTGTTCTGGGAATCCAGGTTACCCGTAGGCTCGTCAGCCAGAATAATCTTAGGATTGGTCACAACGGCCCGTGCCACAGCCACACGCTGTTGCTGGCCGCCTGAGAGCTGACAGGGATAGTGTCCCCTGCGATGGGACATAGCCATGCGGTCCAGTATATCCGTAACACGCTTCCGGCGTTCGCTGGCCGGCACGCCCATATAAAGCAACGACAACTCTATGTTCTCATAGACATTCAGGTCATCTATCAGGTTGAAACTCTGGAACACAAAACCAAGGGTCCCTTTACGGATATTGGTACGCTCACGTTCCGTAAGCCGGCTCACCTCCTTGCCGTTCAGCATATACGTCCCTTCGGTAGGTGTGTCCAGCAAGCCCATTATATTTAATAAGGTAGTCTTGCCGCAGCCTGACGGGCCCATGATGGCTACAAATTCGCCGTCCTTAACTTCCAGGCTCACTTCGCGCAAAGCCCAGGTGTCAATCTCTTCCGTACGGAAAACTTTTTTGATGTTTTGTAACTGAATCATAACATTAACTGAAATTTAAGGTCCCTCCCCCCTCCCTCCCGAAAGAGGGAGGGTTAACACTGGGACCTACCCCGTCCCTACCAAGGAAGGGGGGCAACTTTATAATTAACTTAAAACTCTCTCAACTTTATACACTAAACTGACTCTCAACTCTAAAAAGCCCCAACAGTCTTTTATTCTTTCTTTAATATTGCGGCTGGGTTCAGCTTTGAGACTTTATAGATTCTTAATCCTACCGTCAGCAGGGTTACCAGGCCTACGAAAAGGATGGAATACAGATAAGGTACAGCAAAACTGCTGAAAGTTTCCTTACCGTCAAAAGTAGTGTAGCCAATAAGAATAAAGACGAAAGACACAATGCTGCTGATAACCAGGTTCCTGGCGTACAGTTTGCCAAAGAGCCACAGAATCTGCCCCCTGCCGGCACCATTCGCCTTACGGATGGCAACCTCCCGTAATCTGCCTCTGGTATCAAGCGAGGCCGAGGAATAGAGCGTCATCACCATACACAACAGGGATACAAAATATATTACCACCAGGACTATAATTAAAATCCCAATCGTATACAACTCCGGAAAGATTTTCTCCACCATATTGTCAACAGGGGCATTGACCGAGGTATATATGCCTATATGCTGGTAAAGGTCATTCAGTTCCCTGACAGCAGCCATGTACTCATCAGGCTTAGCTTTTAATATGATATGGTGCTTCGAAGACCTGTATTTGAAATCACATCCAGATTCATCGCAAACCCTAAAGTATAAACTGTCCTGCATAAGGAAATCCGTATCACAGAAATAGTAGGCCTGGGGAAGGGTTTCATTTACACGTGAAGGCATCCCATCTTGTGAAAGCTTCGCAATGACACCTGCCCTGATGTACCCAAGCTTCCCGGGCGTACCCTCCCAGGGTGTACCCTGATATACAGGGACCAATCGGTCGCTCTCACATTGCTTCTCTGTAGCGGAAGGCAGCAGTTCCAGATTCAGGATATCCAGGAGATGTTCATCCGTAAGCACCACATAACCCTCTACGAAAGGCCGATAGTTCTCATCTAATCTGACTGTATCACCCACCCTTACCTCTTTCAGATAACGTTCGTATTGAATGGGAACAAAAGGGGCAATGCCCTGTATATGCTTCAAGCGCTGCACGGAATCCGGGAATTCAGGGCCCCACTGACCTCTGTCCGTTATCATACACTCACCCCAACCCTCCATATTAGCATCATCATATTCTGGAGAAAAACCGAAGCGCTTCGCTGTTGTTATTTGGCGGGCATAGATTTCTGAAGGTGAAGCGTTCTGATAAATATATATGACAGTCATGGGAAAACAGAAGAGTATCTGGCAGATTACCATCTGCAGTACAATAAACAGACTGTAGCCACGGGTGAGTTTACGCGGCCCCTTACCCACCACCTCGCTTAGCGGCCTGGTAACCACCTTACGGACAGAATAGACAGCAATAAGAGCCGTAACAACAAACACCGCCAAGGAAAGCCACAGTTCCGTGGCATAAATACGCAGCAAATCTACTGACAGGAATCCACCCGAGCTCATGCTGCGCAGAATAGGTTCAGAGGCTCCGGCCAGCCAATAGGTAAACAGCAGGGTAAGCGGGGTTATAAACAAGAAGGTGATAGCCACCTCCCATATCAGCATCCCGAAAAGCTGCCCCTGATGTGCGCCCAAACACTGGCGCAGCCCTATTTCGCGCTGACGAAGACGGAATAGCTGAATCTGCATTTTCAGGAAGCCGAACAAACCGATGAACAAGACACTTCCGCCCATGAGCAGCACAAGAAGAAATCCTTGTATAACCGAACCGCTCTTCTTGGCGAGGAACTTAACCTCATATTCGGGAAGCACCTTATGCAGGTCCCTCTTCAGGTCCGCCTCAGTTTTCCCCTTAGCCAGAATGATATGAAGTTGTGGCATACCGTAACCTCCATCCCATGAGGCATCAGACTCTTTCAGCTGGTCGGTAACAACAAACATCCGGTCTTCGCAGAGGAACCAGTCCCCCATATCCACAACGTCAAGGACAACGTTACGGGTAGAATCAACACAATGATGGGAATACGGGTTACTCCTGTCAATCGTAAAACCGATGGGGTTCACCTCCAGGCCGAAGGTACGCTCCAGCATACCCTTGGTCATAATCATATCGCCAGGCTTCAGTACAGGAATGCGCTTGCCCGTTATGGCCGACCGCAATCCCAGGTAGTGCAGATGTTCCGGACTGATCCAACTCCAATCCGTAGGTACCCGGTAATGTTTTCCCTTAGGATCAACAAAGGTAGTAACGGTACTGCAGGCCTCCAAGTTAATGTCTATAAAACCGATGCTGGGAAGGTGACGGCCTTCAATACGCTGCAAAAGGTCTGGTGTTATATACAAGTGGCTATTCTGCTTGAAAAAGGACACAACAGTCCGTCGGCTGTCTCCAATTTCCTGCATACCGGTCTTCCACATTCTGTACGTATAGATAAATGTCATGCTGAAGATAACCATGCCCACCGCCAGGCAGAAGACGGAGATGATGTTCTGCACCTTGTACTTCAAGAGATTGCGCCAGGCAATCCGGATGTTGTGCGTTTTTAATCCATAATTCATAACTAACAATTCTTTTAATTGGTTTTCTGATGCGAAGGTACAACAGAAAATCATTCATCACGCTTCATTTTTCACGCTAAACCACAAGATGTCCAAACATTATACACACTTGTGTCCAATTCTTAGACACTTTAGGGTAAATACACGCAAAAGCGGCAGCAAATTCTTCATTCTTCACTTTTCACTCTTCATTTATTTATATCTTTGCAACATGAAACACGGAACCATACTTGTCATAGACGATAATGCCGCTATCCTGACAGCTGTGAAAATCTGCCTGAGCAGCACCTTCGGGAAGGTACTCACCCTGACCTCCCCCGATAAGGCCCTTGTAACCATCGCTCAGGAGAATCCTGCTGCCATCCTGCTGGACATGAACTTCAGCCTGGGCGTAAACTCAGGACAGGAAGGCATGATGTGGCTCTCAGTCATCCACCGTAAGCACCCGGACATTCCCATCGTACTGATGACAGCCTATGCAGACATCAAGCTGGCCGTCAGAGCCCTGAAGAACGGTGCCGCCGACTTTGTAACCAAGCCCTGGGACAATGACGAGCTGATACGTGTGCTGAAGGATGCCATTGACAAGGCAGGCGAGATCGTCCCCTTAGACCAGCTGGAAAGCGAACATGTGCGCAAAGTGCTGAACAAATGCGACGGAAACATGAAACGGGCCGCCGACCTGTTAGGCATCAGCCGGCAGACATTATATAATAAAGTGAAAGCCTCACCCCTGCCCCCTCTCCGGGGAGAGGGGAAACTTAGGGGAGAGGGGGAATAACTGACTATGATACCCATTATCATTATAACAGTCGTTTTGGCCAGCGTTGCGCTGGTTTTGTTCTATTGGTATCGGCATCAGTGTCTGCTCAGGGAGCGGGCACAGATAATGCGCGATGCCGTCAGGCACAAGGACTTCTCGTTCCATCTGCCCACCCACGGACTGTTCTTCGGCGAGAAAGCCCTTCAGGAAGCACTTAACGATATGGGGCAGGAAATACAGAAGCTGGTAGCACACAGCGAGGTGGAATCATGGCAGAAGCTGACCCGTGTACTGACACACGAGATTATGAACGCCACCACTCCTATTCAGAGTATCAGTCAGGCATACCTGAAAAGTCCTGAGATACAGGGTTCCCCCTTCGAGGAAGGCATACGTGCCATCAGCGATACCAGCGCGGGATTAGCCACCTTTGTGGAAAGCTACCGCAAACTGGCCCAATTGCAGGAGCCTGTGATAGCTGATGTGAATATGTTAGCGTTCTGCAAACAGATAGCTACGCTCTACCCCCAACTGCAATGGAACATTGACATTCCCGCCGATTTTGTTCTGCAGGCAGACGAAAGCCTGCTGCGCCAGGTATTCATCAACCTCACCAAGAACGCCATCGAAGCAGAAGCCAAGAAAATAGGTTTGACCCCAACCCTCTCCAAGAGAGAGGGAACCATTCACCCCTCTATGGGAGGGGCCGGGGGAGGCTTCATCTTCTCCAACGACGGACATGTCATACCCCTGGACGTAGCGCAGGAGATATTCATCCCCTTCTTTACCACCAAGCAGACGGGCACAGGCATCGGCCTATCCCTCTCCCGCCAGATTCTGATGAGGCAAGGCATGACAATAAGCCTCGCAGAGAATCCCCTGCGAGGCTATAACGTCACCTTCGTTATCGAAAGAAGTTAATCTTAAAACATTCACTTAAACACAATCATGTCTGCCAGTTGCAGAAAATAGTCATTAGACCATATATCCAATTCGTGAGGGTTGAGCATAAACCTGCGGACATCCCGTTTTACATCTTCTATATTTGTTGTGGCCAGCCGTTCCTTCAGAACAGCCATAAAGTCCTCACGGGTCATTTCTACCCCATTAAATTCACGGATACGTTCCTGTAAATGTTCAAAATCAAGAGGCACACGCCAACGTACATACCACTCAAAATCATACCAGTCACGCCCCTTTACCCTGGTTTTCCAATTACGGAAAGCCAGCGCGTGCATTTTTCCGGCAAACAAGTCAGACAGCTGGAAGCATCGTACCATAAAGGTATAAGGCAGCGTCAGGGCTTTCTGTTCTGTCTGGAACTTTAATGGAGGCTGCGTATCAACCTCAATTTTAACCTTAACTGTTTTTTCGGTCTGAAACGCCACATTATAAACATCCGTATTATCCTTCAGGAAGGCAGAATCAACCCGCCCGAATGTCTTCTTGCCCTTCTTCTTGATTTCAACCTTGCGGCCTAAATTGTCAAACTCGTCAATAATAGGCTGAAAATAGTTCTCGAACAGGAAATGCTCATCGGGAGCCAATAAAGAAAAATCCATATCCTCTGAGAAGCGAGGCAACTGATGAAAAAGCCTCAAACAAGTGCCGC
>JAEEGK010011377.1_pt1 | contig 20343 bp, 13 predicted proteins | sample 8958771 | NCBI WGS metagenome assembly JAEEGK01 (sample SAMN16246547, study PRJNA631951) | gut metagenome | biome: gut microbiome; feature: rumen; material: SC-attached | host: Bos | place: Iran: Karaj | collected 2018-10
AGTGATGATGAAAGTAGTAGTAATAATGATAGTGAAAGTGAAGAAGAAAAATCTATTAATGAAAAAATAAAAAAAATGAGAGATATAACAGATAATGAAAGAATATATAAAGAATTAAAAGAACAATATATAGATAATAAAAAACCAATTTATAGTGAAGATGAAGAAGAAGAAAGCAATGAAATTGATGATATAATAAATATAGAAAAAGAAAAAAATAAATCAAATTACAAAAATTTATATTTAAATAATAAATTAAAAAATTTCGAATCTAATTTAAAAAATAATAGAAAAAGTATATATGAATTTAAAAATGATTATAAATATCATGGAAAAAGAAAGAAAAAATAAATTTTATTATATTTTATTTTTATATTACAATAATTATTAATATTTCTAATTAATTTATTATATAAAATTAATATTAATTTATTTACATAAGGTTACCATAATTATAAAAATTATTTTTGTTATAATATTTTTTTAATATTAATTCTATATAAACACTAATTTTATCATTTATATTTGTTTTTTTATTTAGATTTTCTAATGTATTTTTAATTTCTAAATATGTAATTAAAACAATATTTATATTTTTAACTAATGAATAACTAAATTCTATAATAATCGTTAATATTTTTAATATATAAAATGCAATATCATTTATTTTATTTATATCATCAAATCTATTATAATTATATATTTTTTTAATATTTTCTAAACATATATTTATTATATTTAATCTAAAAAATTCAATATAAACTCTATTTCTATCATTTCCATTATTTGCTAATTCTAAAATATTTAATATTGTTTCAAATAATTTTTTTAATAAATTTATATTACAATAAAATAAATTTATATTATTCAATAATATTTCAAAAATTTTATATTTAATAATATTAGTTCTAGATGATTTAAATGCTAATGAATTATAAATAAATCTAAATAAATTTTCTAAAAAATCTAAATTATCAAAGTTTTTATTATTATTAAAAAAATTTATTAAAAATTTTTGTAATATTGAAAAAATATTTAGATCATTAAATTTTGTAATATATTCATTAGAAAAACCTGTTAAATTAGCCATAATACAAAAAATATTATTAAAAAAGTTTTTATCATTTAAATCATTTCTAATTAAATTTTTAATTAATTCGCATATATTTATATCTTTTAAAATAAATTCAATATTTTTTTTATCTTGAGAAATATTAAAAATTATTTCTAAACATTCAGAAGCTAATTTATTATTTGTATTAATAATATTATCAGTATTTAATATTCCACATATAATTTTAAAACTATTTAACATTCCATTTTTAAAATATAAATCAATATAATCTTGATTACTATATTTAATTAATTGATTGAAATTCCATATTACAATCCATAATATATCATAATTATTAAGTTCTATTATATTATTAGTATTATTTAAACAATTAATAATTAATTTATAAAATGCTAATTTATGAGTTAAATTTTCATCATTTAAATAACAAATACAATTATGATAATCATCAATAATATTTCCAATAATAATTAGAGCTTCACCTATATTTATTAAATTTTTTCCGTTTTGAATTATATTTATAAGTTCATTCATAAAATTTTTATTGGAATATAAATATGATGTATAAATATTAATTTTATTATCAAAGTTAAAAGTTGTTAAATTTTCTAATATTACTAAAAAATAATATATAAAATTATCTTGATAGACATTATTTATATTATTATTATTATTGTATGCAATAAAAAGTGAATTTATAAAATCTTCTTTTATATTTTCTAAAATTTCTTTTTTATTTAATTTTTCTATTATATCTTTTAGTATATATAATATATAATTTATTTCATTATATTTTTGAGAATTTTTTAAAATTTGACAACAAAAATTTATTTGATTTTTTATTCCTAATTGTTTAGAAATATTTTTAATTTCATCTGATAAATTTAGAGATATATCTATAAAATTTTTATCAGTAAAATTTAAGTTATTTTTATATCTAAACTTGTTTAATCTTTTAAAAATTAATGAATTTCTTATGTTTGTATTTCTTAATTTTAATTTTGAAGGAAATATAAAATTTTTTAAATCAATTTTTTCAACTTTTTGATATTTTTCAAAATTATTTTTATTTGTCTTTAATAAAGAATAAAAATTATTATTCATAATAATTTATTTAAATTAAATTTTACTTAAATAAATTTAACTTAAATTTATTTATAAAATAAAAATATTAATATTTTATACAATAATTAATTATAAATTTCTAATAAAAATTTATATTTTAAATAATTTATTTATAATAATTAAATAATAATTATGACTTATATAATTTTATATATTTTAGGATTAATTTATAACTAATTTAATTATTTATTTTTTCATATATTTATATGCAATATATATTGTTGCAGAAATTATTATTCCTCCAATAAATATATGTGGTAAATAATTATGTAAATTTGATATTAATCCATTTTCATTATCATTATCAATATTTTTATTAGCATCTTTTAAATCATTTAATTTTTTAAAACATTCACTAAATTTTTTTAAAATTTCTTCATTATTTTCAAATTTTTCTTTTATTTCTTCTGCAATTCTATTTGCTTCATCTATATTATTTATTTCAATATTCCAAGATAATAATCTTAAATAGCTTAAAACATGATCATGATCAATTTCATTTAATATTTTATTAACGATATTAATAGCTTCTTGATATTCTTTTTTTTTATAATAACAAATAGATAAATTTCCATATAAATTCTTTTTAAATTCTTCCAATTCAGCTATATTATTTAATAAATTACTATTTTTATCATATTTAGATATTTCATCTATTTTAAAATTATTTATTTTATCTAATGCTTGTTCATAAATTTTTTTTGCTTCATCAAATTTATTGTGAATATGAAGTTTATCTCCATTTTCTCTTAATATTTTAAGTTCTTTAAATAATTCATTGTATTTATTTAAAATATTTTCTAATGTTTGATCAATTAAATTACTAGATTCATTATTTTGTAAATTAAATGTTGAATTTCCTCCTTGATTATTTGGGTTTTCAATCATAATTAAAATAAATTAATAAAAAAAATAATTAAATGTAAATTAAATTAATTTTTAAATTTTATTTATTAATTTTTATTTAATCTGTTTTTTTTATATTTTATATTTATTTAATTTTTATTTAATCTGTTTTTTATATTTTATATTTAATTAATTTTTATTAAAATTAGTAATAAATATTAATTATTTTTTATTTTTTTATATATATATTGATAAAAAATAAAAAAATATATAAAAAAATTAAATGCCTCAAGAAAATTTTATAGCTGTTTTTCATTCAGATGAAAAAGAATATGACATATTATCTTACTTGGGAGATGGTGCAACATGTATATGCTTTAAAGTTTACGAAAAAATCTCGGATAAGATTTATGCTCTTAAAATATTCAAATCATCAGCTGATTCATATTTTTTTAATGAAGTTGAAAAAATAAGATTAATTCAAAATCAATGCGATTCAATCATTAGATTAATTGATTATGGAGAAGGTCAAATTTGTAATTTTAATGAAAATAAAATTGACATTAATTTAATAAATAAATTTCAATTATATAATAATAAAACAGTTAAATTTTCAGTTTTTGAATATTTAGAAAATGGTGAATTATTCGATTATATTTATTATTTAAAAGAAGGATTTAATGAAGATATTACAAGAATGATATTTAAAAAGATATTAAATGCAATTGAAGTTTGTCATAAAAATCATTTTTGTCACGGAGATTTAAAACCAGAAAATATTTTAATAGCTAACGATTTTTCAGTAAGACTAATTGATTTTGGTTTTTCAAAAAATATTACATATGAAAATGAACTATTTTATTCATGGAGAGGAACAGATATATATTCATGTCCTGAAACATTAAAATGTACTACTAAAGGTTACAATGGTTATAAAAATGATATCTTTTCATTAGGAGTTTTATTATTTATTTTAGTTGTTGGTCGTTTTCCTTTTAATGTATGTAATGGAAGTGATAAAAGATATAAGTTAATTATATGTAAAAAATTTGAAGAATTTTGGGATATTTTTCAAGAAAAAATTAAATATGAATTAAGCCATGAATTTAAAGATTTAGTTCAAAAATTAATTTGTTATAATCCTAATGAAAGATTAAGTTTAGAAGAAATTAAAAATCATCCTTGGTTAAAAATACATAAACAAAATGAACAAGAATTATATCAAAATGAATTTATTATGAGAAAAGATGTAATTGATATATCGAAAAAATCAATAAATTATTAAAAATGATTTTTTTTTTTTGTATATTATTATTATTGAAACTTATTATAAATATTCAAATATTTAAACTATTATAATTATGAAATCAATAGTTCTTATATAGTAAATAATAATTCGACATATTTATATTTTTAGAAAATATTATATAATTATTAGATAATTAAATATAATTGTTATAATATTTAAATATATATAAATTAATATTATAAATTAAATATTTATTTTATTTCAAATTTTTTTATCTATTTTTAAAAAATATATTAATTAAATATAAAATAAAATTAAATTAAATTAAATATAGTTAAATATTTTTTGATTAATTTATAACCATATCAATTTTAGGTACATTATCTGTAGTTACATTGCTTCCATTTCCACCCATTCTTGACATATTATTTAATCTTATATATTTTTCTTTAATATTTCTATATTTCACACAATATATAATTAATCCTATCATAGTTAATAAATAAATTATTCCAGCAATTAATAAATATTTTTTCCAATTACTATCTAAATTTTCTAAAAATGAACATTTTTCAATATATTCTTTATTTTCAATATAATCAAATCCTAAATTTAATTTTTTTTTAGGGGTATCATTTTCTTCTTTTAAACTTCTTTCTTTATCAAATATTATTTTATATAATTCAGAACTATCATCAACAATATCTTCTTCATATTCTTTATCAATTCCAAAATAGTTATTTCCTGTAGTATTAAATATTAAACAATCTTCATTTTCTTCGAAAATATATTTTCTTTTATAATTTTTACATGCACCTTTTTCATAATTTTTTATCTCTCCTATAATACAATTTTTACATACATAAGGGGAGCTCCATTCAAAAATGTAAGTACATTCATTATCTTTAATTTTAATTAATTTTGGGCTACTTAATTCATTTTTATCACATTTTAAATATAAATATGCTTTATATAATCTGCTTGAATCTTTTATACATACATCTCCATTTTCATATTCTATAAATAATCCCATTCGTTCTAAAATATTTAAAGATTTTCCAAAAATTTTTACATTTTTTATTCCTTTCGCAATATTTTTTTTAATTTTTTCATTTTTTATTGTTACTTTTGTATTAATAAATAAATTATTATCAGCTGATGAATAATTATTTTCCGAATTAAATAAACCAAAAATATTTCCTTTTTTATTTTCATTATTTTCAGTTTTAAAAGTAAAATCAGTAATTTCAATTTCTTTTGTTTCAAATAAACTTAAAAAAAATATGTTTCTATCTATATTATTATTATTACTATTTAAATTTATATTTTCATTACTTAAACTAATCGGGCCAATAAAAGATTTATCATAACAAAGAATTCCGCTTTGTTCTTCACAGAGAATATTAATATATTCTTTCAAAGGAAATAAATTAAATTTGATTTTATTTTTTTTTTCGAATATAAATTCATTTAAATAACATTCTTTATCTTCTGAATAATAAGTAAAACTAGGACAATTTGTACAAACTAATGTGCTATTAATTAATTTTGCATTTCCATTTTGACATGGAATACATTCAGTTCGATCTTCATTTGTTATTTCATTAAATTGACATTTTTCACATATTTCACAATTATTTTTTGAAATAAATCCAATTGGGCAATCTAATAATTTTTTTGAATCACCTAAATTGCTACCATAAATTTTTAAAGAAGAAATTAATATACTATTTTTTTCTTTTTTTGATGTTGATAAATTTTCATAAATAAATGAAATTGAAACATTTCCAATTGGTAATTTAATTGATTCTGTTAATAAATTATTACTTGTAAAATTTGAATAAAAAATTATTATTTTTGAATTAACTTTTATTTTAAATATTTCATCACTATTTAAATTTAATGAAAAACTAAATGTTAATAATCCTCCAAATGAAATAATTTCAATATTTTTTGTTAATATTTTTTCATTATTATTAAGATTATAAAGTCCAGTAAAAATTTCTTTATCATTTTGTTTAAAACCCACATTTTCATTAAAAAATTCATCAATTAAATAACTATCAAATTCATAATTAAATTCATTAGTAAAAACTTTTCCTGATTGACATTTTTTATCAGAATCTTTTTTGACTTTCGCACAGTCAACTTTTTCATTAGATTTTAATTTTTCAGGATTTGAACAAAAAATAGGTTGAATAGGTTGAAATTCAATGTTTTTTTGGCCATCAACACATTCAGAAATACTTTTAATTTCATAATCAAATTCTGTGCATTTTTGTTTTTCTTTACATTCATTTTTATTATTATTATTAGGGAGACTATATTGACCTTCTGGACATTGAATACATTCTTTTTTTTCGGTATCAAAATAATAATTATAATCACATGAATAACATCTTTCACTTCCTTTTTGACTAATTGAATTTACACATGGAAGACATTCACTTAAACCATCATTTATTCCAATTAATTCTAAATTTTGAATAAATAATTTTATTGGTTCATCGGTTAACTTAAAAAACCAAAAAAATATTACTAAATCATGATCGCCGGGATTAAAATCATAATATAAAATTTTCCAATTTGAATTATCTTCATAATTTATAAAATTATTTGGATTTTCATTTATTACATTATAATCTAAATAAATTTTAACTTCGCCTTTATTAAAAACTTGAAAATTTTCAATATCAGTTTTGTATTTTAATAATAATCTTCCTGAATTTTGAGAAGAAAAAGGATAAATAATATGTAAAAAATATTTAGTTTGATTTCCTGTTATGTCTCCTGATTCAATCATAGTATTATTATTACTAAGTAAAATTCCTGTGCAATCTTCATTTAATTTATATCCTTCATAATTTATAGCATAACAATTAATAATAAAATCTTTCAAAATTTCTTCTGACCAATTTTTTATTATTCTTTTATTGCCTCCAGGTGAATATGTGTTTTCAGGACATATTTTACATTCTGTTGTTTCTGTTAAAGGATTATAAAATAATTTATATCCACCATCACAAAATTTATTGCATGTTGCTGTGTAAATTTGTAATTTACTAAATTCTTTTAATAATGGATCATTGCTATTTTCTAAACTCGAATCTAATGTACAATTATTTGATATATATATTGATATATTTCTTTTGTTTGTTAATAAATCACATTCTCCGAATTTTTGTTTAAAATCTGATAATTCACATGTTCTTGAAAATATTGGAATTATTATGATATTTAATATAAATAAATATTTTAAATTTTGTTTTGGCATAATTATTAAATTTTAAATTTTATATTATTATTATTTATTTTATTTATATAATAATTATAATTATATTAATAATATATTAAAATGTTTTTAATTATATTTCAAATTAATTTATATAAAAATTAATTTAGTTTTCATTGTTTAAAAATTCTGTAAAATTTTCGAATGTAATTTTTCCATCTGTTTTTCCTGCTAGTTCTAATAAACCTTCTAATTCATCATCAGTAAAATGTTGATTTAATAAATTATTAACTCTTTTTAAATCTTCAATATCTAAATAACTTTTTCTATATATTAATAATTATATATATATTAAATATATTTTACTTATCTTTATCCATAAAACAATAACCTTCTAAAAATATTTTTTCAGGATTTTGACTATTTTCATATATTTTTTTAAATATATTACAAAATTCTTCAAATGAAATGTAATCATTAGAATTATATTTTTCATCATTTGAATTGTTAGACTCTGATGCATTATTTTCTTCAGAAGAACTTATATTTTTATTTTCATTATTTGAACTTTTATTTTCTTCTTTTAATTCATCATATTCAACTCCTTCAAAATCTTGAATTAATTTTTTAACATGTTCTTTTTTTAATTGTTTTTCATCTCCTTTTAAAATATTATAAACATTTTCCAAATTTTCAGTATTATAAAAGAATTTTTTATATTTTTCATCATTATTCATTTTAATTAAAAAAATAACAAAATTAAAAAAAAAATTAATTTATATAAAAAAATAACTTATTATATATATATAAATTAAAAAAATGTTTGATTGGCCACCTTATTCAACAGAATATCAACGATACGGAGCATTCGCAAAATATGGGGTACCCCCCCACATTCCAATCTACCCTAACAATATTTTATCACCTGAATATGGACATGATATATACGGAAAAGAAATAGAATTTCCTTCAAGTGAACCAAAAGCACTAAAAACACAAAAAATTGAAAAGAAAAAAACTCCTCCTCCCAATTTTCAATATGGTCCTGATCAATGGGGCTTTAATTCAGAAAATCCAAATGATAATGTTAATGTTAATCAACAAACTAATCCTCAATTATTCTATACAAACACTGGATTATCTAAAACTCAAGATTTAATTAATAATGAACAAATGCTTTTAAGAACACATACAACTTTTCAACCTAATCAAAAATGGATAACCAAAATTAATAATCCTTATTCACAAAGATTTAAAGATTATATGTATACATTACAATCGAGTTTTAAACATATTGATGGAGCAACATATAAAAAAATGCCTGTGATTAAAAAAGAAATTCCTGATTTTAAAGTTGCCAATTTTTTCGGGGGGGATTCAAATGAAGCTCCAATTAATTTAGGAGATTTTAGTGGAATTAATGCATATCGTGAGAAATTTCCTATTGACTTTCCTGAACGAGATTTTAATAAAACTCAAACGAATTATTTTTCAAATAAATTAACATTTAATAAAAACTTTGATTTAATGCATATGAATGATAATTCTATTAATGTTAAACCTTATAATTATGAAAATGCAAATTGGGTTCCAAAACCTTATGAATCTCCTTATAAAAATTTCATGACTAAAACTGGAAATAATATTATGAAAAATTATAATTTGGAAGAAATTGAAAAATATAATATTCCTAATTATGAAGGGTATAAATCATATGATAATAATAAATATACTTTTCCTAATAATAAATATCATTATGATACATCTCAAAGAATTCCTATTGAAATAACTAATAATTTACCAATGAGATTTAATACAAAAACTCAACAATTTGAAAAAAGTTCTTATGATTATGGTTTAGGAAATACTTATAATAAAACATTTACTTCAGGATTTAATAATATGAATTTAAATGAAAATAATTTAAATGAAAGTAATTTAAATCAAAATAAAATTCCAACACCAAAAATTCAAACTCCTAAACAAAAAATTCCAACTCCAAAAAATATTCAAAATAATATTCAAAATAATGTTCAAAATAATGTAAATGAACAAATGCCACCTATTCAAAAAGACATTGAAAAACAAAATTTAAATGACCCTAAAAATCCTGCTTTTGAATTAGTTCAAAAAATATCAAATAGCAAAGTTGGTTTATTAAATAATGATAATTCATGTTTCATAAACGCAGTTATTCAAAATTTAATTCATAATCCAATTTTCGTTGGAGAATTTATAAAAGACACAGTTTATGTCTTTCAAAATAATTTACGTCAAATTCCAGTTTCAGCTAATTTATATAATTTAATGATGGATATGACAACAAAAAGTAAAGATTTTGGTAATTATCCAAATGATAACTTAAAAGAATGTATTAAAACTATTCATCCTGAATTTTCGGGAAAAATTCAACAAGATTCACAAGAATTTGCAAGATATTTATTACAAGATATTAATTTAGAATTAAATAGAGTAAATCCTTCAGAATATAAAGAAAATTTCATTGCCCAAAATCGACCAAAAAAAATTATTTTTAATGATTTTGTTATTGAAAATAATAATAAAGAAAATTCTGTTATAACTGATTTATTTATTGGTTATTTGCGATTTGAATTTGTTTGTGATTGTGGAGAAGTTCAATATAATTTTGGTCAATTTTTAGACCTACCTTTAAGAATAAATGAAGGTCAAAAAAATTTAGATTTATATGAATTATTAAAATTAAATATTCTAAGAACTGAAAGTATAGATTTTAATGAACCTTGTACTAAATGTAATCAAATAAAAAAGAGAATTCAAAATATTAAAATTGCATATTTACCACAAATTTTAATACTATCAATTCAAAGAAAAAATAATGATAGTAATATTAAATATTATGATAGAATTGATATGAATGAGTTAATTGATAATGAAATTTATGATGGTTCAACGAAATTTAGATTGTATGGTATTATTAATCATAAAGGAGATGTTAATAGTGGACATTATTATAATTATAATTTTATTGATGGTGAATGGTTTAAATTTGATGATGGTGTTGTTCTTAAAGAAAATCCTAATTTTAATTCTAATGAAGTTTATACACTTTTTTATACTAAAGTTAATAATTAAATAATTTTAAATTTATAAAATGAATAAATTTTTTTAATATTACTTATTTAATTTTTTTAAATTAATTTTATATAAAATTTATTAAATTAAAATTTATTTTTAAAAAATAATAAAAATTTTTTATTTATTAATTAAATTTTTAATTTATTATTAATATTATTTTTAATTTTATATATTATAAAATTTAATTTTTATAAATGATTCATGGGTTATTAAAAATAAATATTAAAAATATAATTTTATTCATATTTTATTAATTTATATATAAAAATTAAATGTTTTCATACTAATATATTCTATTCATATATAATGTCTTAAAAATTAAATTATTTCATATAAATACGATAATATATTTTATTCATATAAAATGTCTTATTCATTAAAATTTGCTTTAATTTCTATAATTTTAATTTTTTCAGAAGTTCATTCAAGCAATAATTTTTTTAGAGCTCTTCAACCAGGTGGTGAACCAGGTGGTCAACCAGGAGGTGATAGTTCAAGTACTTCAGTAACATATACAGCTGAATATACATATTCTTCAACAAATTGTTTAACTACAAACAGTGTAAGTTCAGATGATGCAGACGAAAATGTTATTTTAGTTCAAAGTGGTGCAACACTTACATTAAATACAGTGACTGTAAGTAAAACAGGAGATGCCAGTAATACAGAAAATGCAGAATTTTATGGTTTAAATGCTGCTGTTTTAGTTACTAATTCTTCAAAAGGAGTTATATTTAATTCAACTATTATAACTAATGGAAAAGGAGCAAATGCAATTTTTTCATTTGGAAGTAGTTCGAAAATTGAAATTTTTAATTCAACAATTACCACAACAGGATCAAGTTCATCAAGAGGTTTATTAGCGACATATACAGGAACAATAAATGCATATAATATATTTATTTCTACAACAGGAGGGTCTTGTGCTACTTTAGCAACAGATAGAGGAGAAGGTGTAGTAACTTGCTTAGATTGTAAATTAATAACTGCTGGAAAAGGTTCACCTGTTGTTTATTCAACTGGAACAATAACAATAGATGGAACTACTGGGTCTGCCTTAGATGCCCAAATGGTAGTTGTTGAAGGTGCAAATAGTGCTTTAATTAAAAATTCAACTTTATATTCATATTCGAATGGAAATAGAGATAGTAATGTCGATTCATCAGGTATATTTATATATCAATCTACTTCAGGAGATGCTAATGAAGGAATTGCAAATTTTGCAGCTATTTCAAGTAATTTTACTATATTTGAAAATTCTACAAATAATTATGCTAATTCTCCAATGTTTTTTGTAACTAATACTGAAGCAAAAATTACTTTATTAGGAGGAAATACATTTAATTATGGAAGTGGAGTTTTTCTTAAAGCTGATACTAATACTGAAAATTGGGGAACAAGTGGTAGTAATGGAGGAACTGTTACATTATATGTAAAAGGAGAAACAATAAATGGAAATATAATTAGTGGATCAAATAGTTCTATTACAATTTATTTAACTAATAGTAGTACTTTAAATGGAACAATTACTGCAACAGGAACTGTTAATATTTATATTGATTCTACTTCAAAATGGAATTTAACAGGTAATTCAGTTGTTACTAATTATCAAAGTGTATCTAGTTCAAATATAGTACAAGGAAGTTATTCTTTAAGTGGTAATAGTGTTACTAATTTATCATCTTTTACTTTTCCTGTAACTAGTATTTCTGATTTAACTGCAATAACAACAAGTGTAGATTGTTCTAATACAACACCAACGGATGATTGTGAAGGTGATGATTGTAAAGGAAAATTTTTATATATTAATTTGCTTAGTTTATTAATTTTAATCATAACTTTATAAATATAAAAATTATATATAATATTATTATAGAGTTTAATTTAAAATAAAAATTTTTTAAAATTATTTATTTTATTTTTTTATTTCATTATCATCAAAATTTATGAATAATAATGTATATTTATTATTTTAAATATTTATTTATCTTAATAATTTTATTTTTTTTTCTAATATAATAATTTAATTAATATTATATATATTTTTATATTAATTTAATGCTTACAAATTTACAAATTTATCAAATTAAAAATAATTCTCATTTTCAAGCAGTCGGTGCACAACCAGGTGATTTTAAAAGAAAAAAATATTTCAGAACAAATTCTAACATAACATCTCGAGTATTAAATCCTAATTTACAAGAAAAAAAACCTACTCGTTTTTATAGATCTATGTCAACGTCTAATATAAAAAATGATGGAAACTGGAATAATTTAATTTTAAGAACAAGTTTAGAAAATAGAATTATAGGAAATAAAACTCGTATAAGTAATCCAAATACTTATAAAAGTACTATTTTTGAAAACTACAATTATGATAATAAAAAATACAGAAAAAAAACTCCTTTCTCTGAATATCTATATAAAACACAAATATACTCTTTACCAGGAGGAATTAAAAGAAATAAATATAAAATAAAAGATGATGTGAAAAATTTTGATATATTTAATTATGCACATATAAGAAAATTGGATAAAGATTTTAATCCAGTTAATATAAAAAAAGATTATCCATATGAAAATAAAAATTTATTTATGGGAGGATATGGAAATAAAAATAAACTAAAAAGTAATGTTTTTAATAATTTAGCAACTATGACACATTATAATATTAAAAGATCTTATAAAAATTTATATGGAAATAATTATGTTCCAAATTATATAAAAGATCATATTGTCTTATCCTAATCTGTATATATAATATAAATATTTATTTATTTTAATATATTTTTTTTTGTATTAAAATTATATAAACTTTATAATTTTTAATGTTGTCAAAAAATAATATTAAAATAATAAATTCTTTACCAATCTACAATTATTTAAATGAAATAAAATCTATGATTTCAAATAATAATATTATTTTAATAATGGGTGAAACTGGTTCAGGAAAAACAACTCAAATTCCAAAAATTATATACAATAATTTAAATTTAAATAATAAAATAATATGTATTACTCAGCCAAGAAGAGTAGCTGCAATTTCTATTTCAATGAGAGTTGCAGAAGAATTAAATTCAAAAATTGGAGGATTAGTAGGATATAGTGTTCGTTTTAAAGAAAAAATTTCCAAACACACAAAAATTAAATTTGTTACTCATGGAATGCTTGTAAGAGAATGTAAAATTGATAAATTATTATCAAAATATTCTTATATTATATTAGATGAAATACATGAACGTGCTGTTCAAACTGATATGTTATTAACAATATGTAAAGATTTAATATTAAATAAAAAAAGAAATGACTTAAAATTAATTATAATGAGTGCCACTGTAAATCCAAACAAATTTTTAAATTATTTTGAAATTACTGATATTAAAAATCACTTAATTAAAATAGAAGGAAGAAATTTTCCTGTTAATATATATAATATTACCAAAGAATATAATCCAATTAAAACTATAGAAACTAATTCAACAATAATTTCTAATTATATAGACTTAAGTTTAAGTTGTATAATGCAAATTTTATTAAGTAAAGAAGAAGATTTTAAATATGGAGATATTTTAGTTTTTTTACCTGGACAAGAAGATATTGAAAATTTAGAAGAATTATTAATTTCAAAAAAAACTTTATTATCAACAAAATATCCAAATTTAAAAATATTTTATGAAATACTTACTTTATATAGCAGTGTTCCATATCATGAACAAATGAAAATTTTTTTACCTTTGCCAAGAACGAAAAATGGTAATTATATAAGAAAAATAATTTTATCAACTAATATAGCAGAAACTTCATTAACTATAAAAAATATAAAATTTATAGTTGATAGTGGTTATTGTAAAATTAGAAAATATTATCATAAATGGAATATAGATACATTATTAATTAGTCAAATTTCAAAAAATTCAGCTATTCAAAGAGCGGGAAGAGCAGGAAGAGAAAGTGAAGGTAAATGTTTTAGATTATATACCGAAGAAAAATATAATAATTTTAAAGAAAACACTGAACCTGAAATATTAAGAATTAATTTAAGAAATGTTTTATTAGATTTTTTATCAATAGGTTTATTTAAAAATAATATTTTTGATATAGATTTTATAGATAAACCTCCTAAAGAAAATTATCAATCTGCAATTGAAGATCTTATATCATTAAAAGCTATAAAAAAATATGATTATTCATTAACTGATTTAGGTAAAAAAATGTCTATTTTACCTCTTGAACCTATTTATGCTATAATTTTAATTAATGCTTTAGATTCTGAATATGAAATGGTCTTTAATGATATTGTTATTATTATTGCTTTATTACAAAGTGATAATATATTTTATACACCATCAAATCAAAAAGAAAAAATTGATAAAATAAGAGAAAAATTTATAAATCCTATTAGTGATCATTTAACATTATTAAATATATATTATAATTTCAAGGAGAGTAAAAATAAGATAAATTTTTGTAAAGAAAATTTTTTTAATGAAAGAGCATTAAATAAAGCTGAAGATATTAAAATTCAATTATTAGAATATTTAAAAAAAATAAAAATGAATGAATATAAAAATAATAAAGATTTAATTACAAAAGAATCCATTGAAAAATTTGATAATTATTTAAATTTTATTGAAAATGAAAAAAAAAATTTTTATGAACAAGATAATGAAAAAATTAAAAAACAAGAATTAATTATAAAATGTTTACTAACAGGATATTGTCATAATTTAGCTAGATTTGAAAATGATAATATATATACATCAATAAAAGGGAATATTACATGCAAAATTCATCCCACAAGTTTTTTAATAAAAAAATTTAAAATTGGAAGAGAATATAAATATTTATTTTTTGATGAAATGATAATAACATCAAAAAAATATTTAAAATGTAACACATTTGTAAAAGAAGAAAGTATATTAAAATATATAATTAATAAAAATATATAATATATATAAATATTTAATATATTATAAAATATATAATATGAACGAAAATAATATTTGTAATATATGTTATAAAAAAATAATAAATATTGATTCTTTTAGATTTGAAACAAAAAAATTAAAAAAAACTTTAGAAAAAGATATGAATATAAATGAAATAATTTATCCTTGTAAATGTAAAGATTTTATGTGTCATAAAATATGTTTAATAATAAAAATTTTGACTGAATTTAAATTACATTGTGAAGAATGTAAAATAAAATATAACATAAAATTAACAAAGATAAAAAATAAAAAATATAGTATGTATAATAAAATTCGTTTTTCTTTTTATTTTTTAGTTATATTATTTATTTATTTCTTAGGTTTTTTTTTAGTATTTTATAAAAAAATAACAAAAAATTTATATAGAAATTGTGCTATATTAATTGGAATATTAATAATTTTCATTAATTCCTTTTTTTTTTGGATAATAATGAAATTATATTTAAATATGAGAAAAACACAAACTTTTGATTATACTTTAAATATCAATGATTATGATAAAGCAAAATTTTTTTATGATGATTGGAAATTTTATGAACCTTTTTATTTATTTTTTTGTTGGTTTTTTGAAGTAAGAAATAAATATGAATTAATGGAATTAAGATCAAAACATTTATATATTAAAAAAATTAATAATTCTTATATAGAAAATTTTAAACAAATTCCTTCAATAAATGAACAATCTATTGAAGGATTAAATATAAATGGAAATAATGAAAAAATTAATTTTATAAATGATAATCAAATAATTCGTAATAATAATTCAATCACTATAGTTAAAATTGAAGGAAATAAAATTCATGTAAGTTCAAATAAAAATTCTCAAATTGAAATAAACACAAATAATAATAATAAAAATTTAGGTAATAATGATAACGATAATAATATTAAATATGTTGATTTAGTTTCAAATGGAAATCTTAGTAATCCAGTGAGTTTACTTTTAGAAGAAAATGCAAAAATAATAGATATAAATAATAATAATATAAATGAACAACAAGCACAAAATGTTTTATTCAATAGTTTTATGCAAAATAGTTTTAAAAGTTTAAAACAAAATAGTAATGGCAATACTGCCAGATTTTTACATTCTAATGTAAATAATCATGAAAAAAATTCAATAAGTATTTATAAATGCAATGATTCTATTGCAAATGATTTGTTAACTATTAAAAATATTCATGATTCAATAAAAAACAATTAATATTATTAGATTTTTTGTAATTTTAGTAGATTTTATTGCTATTTTTATTATAAATATAATTTTTAATTTTATTTTTATATAATAATATTATTTATAAATTGTCTATTAAAAAAAATAATTCAAATAAATAAATAAATAAAAAATGTCAAATGAATTTGATTATTCAGTTTATGATGAAATGTTATATAAAAGAATAGAAAATCTTATAGATTTAAATAAAGATTTTTATATTAAAAGTAAAATAAATTTATAATTTTAATTAGAATTATCTAATTTTATATTATATAACTCAAATAATATTTTATTAACTCAACATTACATATCAAAATGGTTTGAATATATGATAGAACAATCAGAGAATAAAATTAAAATGATGTTCGAATCAATGAAAGATATTTTAAATCAAAGTAAAAAAGAAGTTTTAGTTAAAAATTTTGCAGATAATTTATTTACAAGTTTTGAAGGTATAATTATTAATGTAAAAAATAAAGAAAATTTAGAATACATTAGAGGAATTATTGAAAGTTTATCTGATGGTATTTATCGTAATGATTTTGTTAGTTATTTACTTAATATTTTAAATACTCATATAAGTCAAATAAATAATAAAGAATATTTAAAAGAAATATCAAAAAAAAAAACAATATTATCAGATAAATTAAAAAGACAAATTGAAGGAATTCAAAATAATAGTGTAATTAGAAATAATGTAACATGTGATTTAAGACATAATGTAATTGAACAAACTTATAATAAATATATTAAAAATATAGATGAAAAAATCGAAAAAGAATTAGTTCAAGATGATTGTTATTATAAAACATTAATAATTTTAAAAAAAAAAATTTATGAAGATTTGGCTTTAAGAGAAAAAACAATATTAGATTTAGTAAATATTATTGAAGATAATCAAGAAAAATATTTTCAATATGAAAATATTGAAAAAGGAAAAGAAAAAAATAGAATAATAGATGATGAATAAAGAATTTCTAATTTTTTATTTATATTTAATATTAATTAATTTTAAATATGATTAAATTAAATTTATATTTCTAATTTTGTTATATTTTTTATATATTTAATTAAATATTTATAATGGATGAAAATAATAAAAATAATATTATTGATATAATAAATAATATTAAAAATATAAATTTAAATAAAGATACAAATAATATTAATGTTGATAATAATCAAGAAAAAAATGAAAATAAAATTCCAAATAATTTAATTAATATTAATAATAATAATAATTTAATAAAAAATAATAATCAATCAAATCAACAATCTAATGTAGGAATAAATAATCTTAAAAATAAATTAAAATTAAAAAATAAAAATTTTCATATAAATATTAAAAATAATAATAATCCTTCAGAACAACCTCAAAATAAAAATGTAATTCTTGGTCAAAAATATAATAAAATAAATGAAAGTCAAATTTCTTATGATACAGTAAGTAATTTAAATTTAAAATTTAATGAAAATCAAAATAACAATCATGAACATAAAAAAAAATTTAAATTAAGTTTATATAATTTACAAAAACTTTATCTTTTAGGAGCAGGTTCTTCAGGAGAAGTTCATTTAGTCCAAGACAAAGAAACTAAAAAAAAACTTGCTTTAAAATCAGTAAAATATAATGAAGAAGTAAAAAAACAAATTGAAAATGAAGTTCGTTTATCTTCTTTATTAAAGCATGAAAATATTATTCGTTGCTATGCAACATATTTTATCGATGATTCAATAAATTTTGTTATGGAATTTATGAATAGAGGAACATTAGGTGATTTAATAAAAAAAGAAAAAACAATTCCAGAAAATATTCTTGGAATTATAATATATCAATTAATAAAAGGTTTGGCATATATTCAAAAAGAAAAAATTATTCATAGAGATTTAAAACCATCAAATATTTTACTTAATTCCAAAGGATATGTAAAAATTTCAGATTTTGGTGTAAGCGCAATAATAGAAAATTCATGGCAAAATAAAAAAACAATGATTGGAACTTATTTATATATGGCGCCAGAAAGAATAGATGCTAACGTATATTATTTAAATTGTGATGTTTGGAGTATAGGAATAATAGTTGAAGAATGTATATTAGGTTACTATCCTTATTTAAAATATACAAATTTTGAACCTATAGATAATGTCTGGAAAGTAAGAGATTTAATAGATAAATATTCACCTACTTTAGATGAAAAAAAAAATTCAAAAGAAATATGTGATTTTGTTAAAGTATGTTTAATTAAAGATACTAAACAACGACCTACAGCAAGTATATTAATTCAGCATCCTTTTATTAAAAAATATGAAAATTGTGATTATATGGAATTAGCAAATCATTTAAGTAAATATTATTAATATATTTTTTATATAATTATATTAATATTTAATATATAAGTATTTATATAAAAAAATTAATTAAAATGTTCAGTCAAATGTCAAAATTCACTCAAAATATTCCACAAAGTTTTTATAATCAAAATTTTAATAATATTCAAAATAATAATGCGAATTCAATTTATAATAATAATATTTTTAATAAAGAAAGTCTTGAAAAAAATATAATAAATAATTTTAATAATATTCCTAATGAAATTGTAAAAGGCCTTTCAACAAATAATAATATGAATTTAAAATCAAAAATTGAAAATTGTAATATGAATTTAAAAAATGTTAACACTTCCTTAAACAATACTTTTGATAAATTTAAAGATAATTTATATCAAACTAATTCAAATATAAAAAAAATAAAATCCGCCTTTGAAAAATTTGAAATTTTATTATCTGAAATGATAAATAAATCAAAAGAACAATTTACTTTTTTATCAAATCAATCAAACTATGAAAAAAATGTAATTTACGATGGAAATAAAAATATAGAAAATATTGATAATTTATTAATAGAAATGAAAAATGAATTATATAAACAAATAGAAAATTCTAAAAGAAAAAATTTAATGGAAAAAATAAATAATGAATGTTTAGAAATTAAAAATTATATTAATACTGAATTTAATAAAATTAATAATATTTTAAAAAATTTAGGAGATGACAAAGAATTTTATGATGAAATTAATGTAATTTATAAAGAAAGAATAAATAATCTAATAGAAAAAATTAATGAAATTAAAAATGAATTAATTTTTACTAATAATGATGATTTTATTTTAAATGAAAATTATAATAAAAAAAATTCTCAATCAAAAGAAAGTATTGATTCTTCTATTTATATCGAAGAAATAAATAAGAAAAAAAATAATGATGAATTTAATATAGATTTAGCCAAAAATTTAGGATATAATTTAATTAATAGTGATGTTTATAATTTAAATAGTTATTATAATAAAAATTTTTTAAATGAATCTTTTGATTCATTTAATAAATTTGGAATAAAACATAATAAAAATAATAAAAATAAAAATAATAAAGAAAATAATGAAAATATAATAAAAGATAATAATAATAATAATAATAATAATAATTTAACTAATA
>JAEEGK010011379.1_pt1 | contig 20340 bp, 15 predicted proteins | sample 8958771 | NCBI WGS metagenome assembly JAEEGK01 (sample SAMN16246547, study PRJNA631951) | gut metagenome | biome: gut microbiome; feature: rumen; material: SC-attached | host: Bos | place: Iran: Karaj | collected 2018-10
GAACATAGGCCATGCAGATACCTATAGAAGTGTTCAGCCTTCCACACCTTGGCGGAAATGAGCATAATTACAGGGACGTCCAGAAGCGGCTGGGCGTTTGGCGTCAGGGCAGTGGCGTAAAGGGCACTGGCGCGAGGGCGAGATAGCGGCTGAGCGGAGTACGCCGCCCGGGAGCGACGCTGTCTGAGCCACGTTAGGGCTGGACTGAGTTTGAGACAGGCAAGGAATTGCCTGTCGAAGACGAAGGACAGGACTAAAAGGGCGAGTTCGTCGCGACAGGCGGACGCAGCGCTAGACGCCGCCCGAACGTCTTTGTGCCCTCTGAGCCGCTGGCTGGGCGCAAGGGCTGCAGGATTGTGTTATCTTTGTGTCGTTAAGTAACGAATATGACTTTCCTAATCGAATCTATCATAGCCTGCGCGGGTTTCACGTTGTTCGTGTTCCTGATGTCCAGGAATCCGGTCAAGACTGTCTTCAACTATCCTCCTGCCATCATTGCGCGTTGCGAGAAGCTTGGTCTTGTGGATGAGGGCAACAGGCCTGGCGGTGCGGCATTCTATGCCAAGAAGGGCTTTGCGATGGTGACGTTCGGAGTGCTGCTGGGGTTGTTGGTACGCTATGTCAATGGATGCACGACATACTGGTGCGGCGTGCTGACGGCTTATGCTCTCTGGTGCGTGGTGAACTGGTTCGATGCTTTCGTTCTGGACTGCATCTGGTTCTGCCACGACAAGCATTTCGTGATTCCCGGCACGGAGGATATGGTGGCCGATTACCACGACTACTGGTTCCACATCAAGGGCGGACTGATCGGGATGCTGCTGGCTATTCCCGCAGCGCTGATCGCCGGAGTTGTCGTTGTGATATAGGATATCAGAGGCATTATATAAAGCGGATTGCCGTCAGATCTCGGGCGAATCGCTCCACGCCGGCCTGTATTTTGGCCACAGTGCGGGCCGATGGCTTGCGACGGCCGTGAAGGAAGTGTCCCAGTTGAGCTTGGCTTACACCAGTAATCCGTTCCAGACCTGCAAGGCTGAATGCCTTGCTGTATTCCTCCAGAAAACTTGCGGTGTCATAATAGAAGGAACAATCAACCTCTTCGAATTGTTTGCCGTGTCTTGCGTAATATTCGCGGATGCCTTCATAAGACTTTTTGAAGTCATCGATTGCTTCTTCAACTGTGGCCCCCTCTCCCGTACAACCATAATCCAAGCCGGCTTCTTGCATATAAGCAGAGTATCCAAACTCTGCCAGTTCAATATATACTTTTACCTGTTTCATAGACAAATAATCTATTTCATAAAACTAATTCCAGCATCACGCATTATTTGATGCAAAGTTCCCTTAGGGACTTCGTTAGTACTATGGTTACTCATCTTAAAAATCCTTCCCGTAATAGGACTATACCAGAGTGGATGACCGTTCGCTTGTTCTCCAGTGTAGTAGCAGTTGAATTTTCGCAGTCTTCTCTCCAATTCAGCGTATTTCATAAAATACAATGCAAGTGTAGGAAAAATCCTACAGTAAAACAAATGATTTACAATCTTTCTTGCTAAGCTAAGTGATGAAATCAGAAAAAAAGATAGCCTAGCGACAATAGCGCAACTATTGTCGCTAGGCACACACAAGCCCATAATTCAGAATTAGCAATAAGTTTTCAAGAAAGCCACCAACCCGTGCTTTCTCTTTATTCTGTTCTCTAGTTTCAGCATTTTTTCAATTGCATGCAACAGAATGGGCAGAAAACTCATCACATATTCATAAGATGGTTGAGCAACAGAAAAAAAGAAATAAGACAGGAGGCCATTTGACCTCCTGCTAGATTTGCCCCAAGACAACATGGTGGAATTACTTCAAAAGCGAGGGCCTCGCGGGCGGGGACTTTTGCACAACCCGATTACCCATCCATCTCACGATTTACTATCTCATTGCAAAGATAAAACTATTTTATGAAAGAAAATCTCGATCCCAAATCCCAGTACATCCTCTCAAAATAATAGTTTTATTGTACCACGTTTTGGTACAATATAGGGTTTACTTTGTTCTGTGAAAGGATCAAAATAAGTACCTTTGAACAAAAGACCCTGACTATGAAATCCTACGCCCTCTTTCAGGAATACATCTGGCTGGTGGAGACCATCCACCGGGAAGGCCGGCTCACGCTCGAAGAAATCAACCAGCGCTGGCTGCGCACCGAGATGTCCGAAGGCGTCAGCCTCGCCAGAAGCACCTTCAACAGGCATCGCGACGCCATCCTCGATATGTTCGGCATCATCATAGACTGCGACAGGAAAGACGGCTTCAGGTATTACATCTACAACAAGGAGGTGTTGGAAGAAGACTCCATACAGAACTGGATGCTCTCCACCCTTTCCGTCAACAGCATCCTGTCAGAGAGCAAGGCAGTGCAGAACAGGATACTGCTGGAGTCCATCCCCTCCGACGGCGAGAACCTCCACAAGTTCATCGACGCGATGAAGCGCGGCGTGCGCATCCGCGTGAACTACCGCCGATACGGCGCAGAAGCCTCCAACTCATCGATGAAGCTCGATCCTTACTTCGTCAAGCTCTTCAACAGAAGGTGGTACGGCCTCGTGAAATTCCCCGAGCCGACAGCGTTGCTCTTCACCCTCGCCTTCGACCGCATCCTGTCGCTCGAGGTGACCGACGAAAAGTTCGAATACAGCAAAGACTTCGACCCCGCAGGATGGTTCAGGGACAGCTACGGAATCGTCAGGGATCCGGCAGTGCCCGTGGAGAAAGTAGTGATACGCGCCTTCGGCAAGGAGGTCAACTACCTCCGCGACCTGCCGCTGCACCACAGCCAGAAAGAAGTCGCCGTCGGCGAAGGATATTCCGACTTCGAGATGACCCTCCGCCCTACCGCTGACTTCTTCAGCCCGCTGCTGGCCCGTGGCGCCGCCGTCAAGGTCCTGCAGCCGCAATGGCTCGCCAACGAGATCAAGGCCATCCACCAGGCCGCGACAGAATTGTACAACCAATAATTCCATATACAATGAAAACATTCCTTCTCTATTGGAACCCCCACTTCTCAAGCTATAAAATCGAAGATTTCCTGTACGACTTCGACTTCGAGGAAGGCATCTTCCCCGATGACTTCAACTGGAGCATCTACGAACACGAAAAAGCCCACGCAGGAGACCGCTTCATCTTCATCAAGGTAGGATACGAGAAGCCGACAGGAATCATCGGCACCGGCCACTTCACTTCCGAACCCTATCTGAGCGAAGACTGGTCCGGCCAGGGACGAAAGGTCTGGTATATGGATATGGAATGGGAGACAGCCGTCGATCCCCAATCAGATATGGTCGCCCCCACCGAAGCCCTCCAGGCAGCAATTCCCGATGTGAACTGGACCACAGGCAAGGCAGGCGTTGAAGTAGACTCCAAGAACGCCTTCATCATAGAAAGCATCTGGCAGCATCATCTGGAAAAATTCAAATAGCTGTCCCGCATTTTGGTACAACCCCGCTTTTACTTTGTTCTCAGAAACCTCAAAAACTTAGTATTATGAAAGCAAAAGAGAACAAAGCAGTCAAGAAGATTCATCTGACAAACTTCCACATCGCAGGATTCGGCTACTGGGAAGGCTGCGAAGCCTTCGAAATGCTCAAGATCGGGACCGTGCTGGATCTGGTCCGCGAAGACGACAACCCCTTCGACCCCTACGCAGTAGCCATCTACTTCGGCGAGTACAAACTAGGTTTCATCCCGCGCGGCTCGAACCACGACATCTCCAAGTATCTGGATATGGGCTACGGCGACCTCTATGAAGTCCGCATCACCCGCATTACCCCTGACGTCCACCCCGAGAACCAGGTAGAAGTCATCGTTTATCTCAAGAAAGCCGCCGAGTAATCCGCCGTAGCGCTGCTGTGAGAGTTCTTTTTTTATCTTTGTTGGAACAAAGTATCAAAGAATGACTCAAAAGCAACGCATAGTATTTCTGGACTGGCTGCGTGCAGCAGCGTGTCTGATGGTAATGTTGTGCCACGCCAGCGAGTGCATCTATTCGGACGATTATTCCTTTTCGTTCCCGTCTGAACTTGCCCGCTGGAGCGTGATGTTCATACAAGGATTCGTCCGGCCGGTGGCAGTGCCGCTGTTCCTGATGGCCTCAGCCTATCTGCTCGTACCGGTGAAGACAGGCACAGGGGAATTCTTCAAGAAACGTTTCACGCGCGTGGGCATCCCCTTCGTAGTGTTCCTTTTCCTCTACGCCTTCCTGCCCGCAGTATGGGGAGAATTCTCTTGGGCCGAAGCCTGGGCGAACGTCAAGCAGGCCGGCATCAACTTCATCCCCCGCGAATCGCACCTGTGGTTCGTCTATATGATGCTCGGATTGTATCTGGTAATGCCCGTGATTTCGCCGTGGCTGGCCAAGGCAGGGAAGAAAGAAGAGCGCTTCTTCCTCGGCCTGTGGGCATTCACCCTGTGCTTCTACTGGCTCAGGGATGTCGCAGGGCCGGTTTTCGGTGAATGCTGGTGGAATCCCTATCCCCTGTTCTACTATGTTTCCGGCTTCATAGGCTACATAATCCTCGGTCATTATATCCGGACACACCTGCAGTGGTCTGCACGGAAGACACTGCTCGTCTGCCTTCCGGTCCTTGCAGTATGCTACGTGTTTGGAATGTGGCAGTTCTACCATCGCAGTTTCCTCGTAGAAACGCCTCAGGAGCTGGAGATGCACTGGCAGAACGACACGATTGTCGCCGGACTTATGAGCGCCTGCCTCTTCCTGATCTTCAGACTGATACAGAAGCCCGGCCGGTGCTACGGCCTCGTCCGTAAAATATCCGAAGCGAGCTACGGTATGTACCTGATGCATATGCTGATGCTCCCGGCAATATTCAGATTGCTGAGTCCAATGCTTCCGGCTCCACTGGCAATCATACTCACGGCAGCAGCGACCTACATCCTGAGCTACTTCATCACACGCCTGATAGGCAAACTCCCCTTCGGGAAGTATATCGTAGGCTAATTATTTTCGGGAAAACAACCGTGTTTTTGTTACTTTGCATAAAACCATAAGAAAATGAACTCAGAAAATACATTCAAAGCAGTTGCTGGCCGCAAGAATTTCGGGCCTGAGCACGCACTCGTAACCACACCCCAGCCGTGCGTGATGATCGCCACCTGGGACGCAGACAAAACCCCCGACGTGATGATGGCAGCCTGGGCCGGCCAGTACGACTTCAAGCAGATCGTCGTCAGCCTGTCGAACCACAAGACCACCAAGAACCTTGAGCGTACACGCGCCTTCACCGTAAGTTTCGCAGACGCACGTACAGTAGCCGAGTCAGACTACTTCGGCCTCGTGAGCGGCAACAAAGTGGCAGACAAAGTAGCCAAGGTAGGCTTCAGCGTCACCCCCAGCCCCAACGTAGACGCCCCCATCATCGACCAGTATCCCCTCACCCTCGAGTGCAAGGTCGTCAGCTGGGCAGACGGCATCCTCGTGGGAGAAGTAGTCAATATGAGCGCTGACGAGAGCATCCTCACCGACGGCAAGGTCGACCTGGCAAAACTCCAGCCCATAGTCTTCGACGCAGCCGCGATGAGCTACCGCGTCATAGGAGAAGAGGTAGGCAAAGCCTGGGGCGCAGGCAAGAAATTCGCCGAATAGCCCTGGCATCATAAGAAAAACAAAGGCCGTCCTTTCGGGCGGCCTTTGATCGTATTGTAAGGCTTGCTAGTTCAGGTAGCCGGGATTCTGGTATACAGCCTTCTCTTCATCAGTCATCTCAAGACCGTTCAGGTGGTCGATGGGAATAGGCCTGATGTAGTGATGAGGCTCGATGACCCTCTTGTAGGTATGCTCGTTGGGATCGTTCTTGGTGAACGCCTCAGTCATCTTGTAGGTAGAAGCCCTGTCAGTCCAGGTCTGCGTGCGGACAAGGTCGAACCAGCGTCTTGACTCGCCGAAGAACTCGCGGCTGTACTCGTCCAGCAGCCAGTTGATCGTAATATTTGCAGGAGTCTCGGCAACCAGTTCGGCGCTGTAGTCATACGATACGGCCTTCTGGTCAGCCACAGAGAAGCTCCACTTGCCGGCACGCGCGCGGATGACCTTCATCAGGTCGGTAGCACTCTGGCTTCCGGTAGCGCCCTTGACATAAGCCTCGGCTGCCACGAAATACAGTTCGGCAAAACGGGCGATGACCAACGGACGGAAGTTGCCGGAGTTGGGAGCACCGGGCTCGTTCTCACCCTTGTCGGTACGATAGACAGACACCTTCCAGGGGCCCGGGTAGTTGTTTCGGCCGATGTGGTTGGGCTCGATGACGAATGCCGACTCGCCAGGCATCTCGCCGCCGGCATACGCTGACGGGCCCTTCATATCGGTGACGCCGGGACGGTCCATAGGATATACGACAACGCCGGGTTCCTGGTTCTTAGACAAGAACTTGAGGATTACGCCGTCATACTCCACAGGAAGATTGTTGGCGCCATATACCACGTGAGATTTCTCCTTCTTCTGGTACCTTGAATAGTTCTGGCGGTATGCCATATTGAAGGTCACGTCAAGACGGCTGTCGTGGTCGTTGACGAAAGTGTTGTAGAACACCTCGTGAACAGGAGCCATACGGGTCCAGGGACGGCCGTAGCCCTGTTCTGCAGAACGGGTGATAGCCGCTCCTGATGACCATTCCTCGACTCCCTTGGTGATCTTGCGTTCAGGCGACAGACCGGCTCTGATATATGTATAGTTCGGGTTGTGATACCAGAACTCGCAGTTGTCAGGTGCGCCGCCGCCGGAGTTCGTCAGGTCGGTACCGCCATACTGCACGTTGTCGATGGTGTAGTCTGCATAGAGCAGGAACTCCTTCGAATACTTGTTGGAGCCCTTCCACATATCATACTCGGTAGCCTCGAGCCCATAGATGGACGGAGCCTTGCTGATACCCTCGAGAGCGATGTCATAAGCTTTCTGGAAATACCCCTTTGCCTTTGAGGCATCCCTTACCACAGAGTGAGTCTGGCCTTCAGCATTGGTCGTAGTCTCGGGATAAGTAGGGATGTTCTTCGGATTCTCGTTCCACCAGGCGTAGGTAAGATATGCCTTGGCAAGATAGAGGCGGGCGACAGTCTTGGTGACGGCACCCTTTACACGGGGCTGGTCAGGCAGATTGTCCACTGCATACTGGAAATCAGGAATGATGCACTTGTCGTAAACTTCGTCTACAGTGTTGCGGATGGAAGTACGGCTGGGAGTGGCATTGAATTTCAGCTCGCCCGAACCGAGATCCATAGGCACGCCACCGAAAGTCTGGACGAGGAGGAAATAGTCGAACGCCCTGAAGAAGCGGGCCTCTGCAAGCAATGCAGGAGCTACGCCGTTGGCCTCTCCGTTCTCGATAACGCCATTGGCGGTATTGATGTTGCCGAAGCAGGATGTCCAGGTAGAAGATGCAGGGTTCTGCGAAGCGGACCACTGGGTCGTACCTTCACCCATATCGGCCACCTGATGCTCGATACGAGCCGAGCCGCCACAGGTGAACTCATCTGTGCCGGGTCCCATCTGGTTGATCATGTTACCGCCACCGTATACGTTTCTAAGATGGTAGTACATATAGTTCAATCCTCCTTCCACTCCAGCTTCAGTATTGAAGTAAGAAGGGACGAACAGAGTCCTGGGCTGCTCCTTAAGGAAGTCCTCACCACAGGAAACGCACACTATTGAAAGAATAGTTACTAACGCAAAATATTTTAATGTTTTCATGGTTATTCGGACTTTAGGTTAGAATGACAGGTTAAGACCGAGCAGATAGTTGACGGTCGGAGGAGTGCCTTGTGACACAGCGTAAGCACCGCTGTTTGAAACAGGGCGGATGCCGGTCTCCTTGTAGAAAGGAGAGTAGACCACGAACGGGTTCTGGACAGTGGCGTAGAGACGGCAGCTGCGCAGACCGATGTTCTTCACAGCCCTAAGATTGCCGAAGTTGTAACCCAGGGTGATGGTGTTGATGAGGACATTCGAACCGGACCATCTTGAAGCAGTCTCTATGTACTTGGCATTGTCACCGCCGGATGTCGCACCGCCGGGAGCCGGGAAGCGGACGTTAGGAGTCTCGGGAGTCCAGTAGTCGACAACCACGTTGTTGCGACGGCCTGACAGAAGGTTCTGATAGCCGTTGTGGATGTTGGAAGTGAGCATACCTCCTACCTGGAAGCTGCCGACCACAGTAAAGTCGAATCCTTTCCAGGACATTGTCGAGTTGAAACCGCCCTGAAGCTTGGCTTCGTTTGTCATTACGACCTTGTCGTCATCGCCGATAACCCTTACGGGATCGCCGTTGGCGTCATATTCTCCGTTGTACTGAACCTTGATCATACCCACGTTTCCACCGGGTTCGAGCTTCTCGCGGAGAGCCTCCTCATCCTGCTGCCAGAGACCTTCGTAAACATACTCGCGGAATGAATTGACCGGATAGCCCACATACCAGTTGTTTGCACGGTCCTCGTCCTGGCCGGAAGCCAGCTCGACGATCTCGTTGTGGTTGTGATAGAAGTTCAGTCCTGCTGTCCAGGTGAAGCCGTCGCCGCGGTGCTGGACGATCGTACCGTTGACTGTAAACTCGACACCGTTGTTCATTGTCTTTCCGACATTCGCGGTATAGCTGTTCACACCTGCTGTAGAAGGAAGGTTGATGGTCATCAGCAGGTCTTTGGTGAGGACGTGGTAGTACTCGAGGCTACCGCTCAGGCGGCCGTTGAAGAAGCCGTAGTCGATACCGAAGTTCCAGGTCTCAGAATACTCCCAGCCGAGGTCATTGTTCGGAAGAGAAGTGACGTAGTAGGCAGTCACATAATCTGTGTCGTAGTTGTAGTAGCGTGAAGAAAGACGTCCAAGCGTAGAATAAGGAGAGATTGACTGGTTTGAAGTCTGTCCGTAACCGGCCCTGATCTTCAGCATGTCAACCCAGGCGACGCTCTTCATGAAGTCCTCGTTGCTGATGTTCCATCCGAGGGATACAGCAGGGTATGTATGCCATTTCTTGCCTTCAGCCAGCCTTGAAGAACCATCGGAACGCACGGTGGCGGAAATCATATACTTGTTGGCGTAAGAGTACATCACACGGCCCATCACAGACATCAGGTTGGTCTTGCTGTATGACTGGTTGTTCGGGTTGAAGGTGAGGTCACCGGCTCCGTCACCCATATAATAATACAGCATATAGTCGGCGGGAACGCCGCGTGAAGAGAAGCTGTTGCCGTAGCTTGTGGCTGACTCGGCCGAGAACATACCTGTAATGTTGATGTTGTGGACATCGTTGAACGTGCGGTTGAAGGTCAGCAGGTTCTCGAGAGTCCAGTTCTTGCTCAGACTCCAGGAGCGGCTTGCAGTTGCAGGCTCCGTGAGCACGCTGTTCAGGATGCCCTGGCCCCTGAATGTTCCGCTCTCGTTCAGCCTGAAGTTGTAACCTCCGTTGAGACGGTATTTCAGGCCCTTGAGGAACGGAGCCTCCACTTCCACATACGCATTGTTGTATGCGCTGTAGCGGATTGACTCGTTGATGTTCTTGTCAGCGATCTCGTACATCAGCTCGCGTGTCTTGACCACGTAGTTCTGGTCCTTCGGCATATTGATGGCGCCGCGGCGGATGTTGCCGTTCTCGTCGTAGGGGCTGACCATAGGAGTAAGGTCCACCTGCGCGCCGCCGGCACCCTGGCCGTAGTTCTTGTTGGTACCGAGGTTGGTGGAGAATCCCACTGCGAAATATTTGCCTATCTTCTGGTCGATGCTACCCCTGACGTTAACCCTGTCGAAACCTTCGGTAGGGATGTTGGACTCGTCCTTGTAGTAGCTTGCACCGAGAGAGAAGTTGCCGCCGTTGGTGCTTCCGGTCACTGAAAGGTTGTTCTGCACCGCATAGCCTGGCTCGTAGTAGACAGCCTGCCAGTCGGTGTCATACAGGTCCCTGTACTCGTCCGCGCCGTCGATGTATTTCTTGGCGAGGTCACGGAGTTCGGTGAGCTGCTTGGTATTCATGAACGGGTAAGGAAGCCATTGCTTGTACATTCCGTAGGAATTGAAGTTGACCCTTACCGGAGCGCCCTGGGCGCCGTGCTCGGTTGTGATCATAATGACGCCGTTGGCACCGCGGGAACCGTAGATGGCTGTCGAAGACGCATCCTTGAGGATGTCGATGCTCTTGACATCGTCGGTGTTGATGTCGGCGAGGCTTCCTGAGAACGGAATGCCGTCAAGCACGATCAGAGGGTTGTTGTCGGCAGAGAGCGAACGGGTACCGCGGATGCGGATACGCATCGTAGCACCGGGCTTGGTGGATGTCTGCCTCATTTCGACACCAGCCACACGGCCCTGGAGGGCGGTCGTGATGTCACCGGCAGGAATCTGTCTGAGGACTTCCTGATTGACAGATGCGATTGAGCCAGTCACATCGGACTTCTTGGCAGTACCGTATCCGATGACGACTGTCTCTTCAAGGAACTGGCTGTCTTCCTCGAGAGTCACCTGAAAAGAGCTCCGGTTACCGGTAGGAAGGGAAACAGTCTTGTAGCCGATACTTGAAATAGTGAGGACTGCGTTTTGAGGAATGTTCAGCGAGAACTGACCATTCTCTCCGGTAGCCGTACCTGTCCTGGTATCTCCTGCCACAAACACAGAGGCGCCGACAACCGGCTGGCCGTCCGTATCTGTGACCACACCGGTCACAGTGCGGTTCTGAGCCAGTGCCGGAATGTTCCAGCACAGGGTGAGAAGGGTGATTATCACACCCGTCAACTTTAAGATTTGTTTAACCATAATTATAGTATTTGGTGAATAGTTCTACAGGTAAATTTAGCAAAAACTGCCCATATGGTCAAACATAAAAATCCATTATATGTCCTATCTTTGCATAAAACACTGTTATGCTTATGAATAAAATTTCAACAATAATTATGGCTGTCGCTTTGTTCGCACTTGCATCCTGCCAGAACAAGGAAGCGGACATATTGAAAAGGGTCGATGCGATATACTCTGACGTGGCTGCGGGGCAGTTTTCTTCTGACGAGCTCAGCAAGCGCTATTGCTCCGAAGACTGGAACAAGACCGTCGCCCTGGTAGACGAGTTCGACAGCAAGCACAACGAAGGGATGCTCGGATTCTTTGAGTACGACTACTGGGTGCAGGGCCAGGACGTCAGCGACCTCCACATCAGCGACCTTGCTCTCGAGAGCCTCGAAGGCGACAGTGCCACAGTCAGCTTCAAGCTCCACAACTTCGGCTCCGCAACCCCGATGAGGCTGAAGCTCGTCAAGGAAAACGGAAGCTGGCAGATCGATGACTTCATCTCGCTCGGCGAGTACCCCACCGACCTGAAAGCCCAGATGCTGGAATACATCAAACAATAGAAAACGCCAGTTATGACCGGCAGATACAAAGTGATAACCTTGTGCGGAAGCACACGCTTCAAGGAGCAGTTCTTCGAAGCCCAGAAACGCCTCACCCTCGCAGGCAACATAGTCATAAGCGTAGGCCTCTTCGGCCACTCCGGAGATGACGAAGTGTGGACCGAGGGCACCAAGGAGATGCTCGACGATATGCACAAGCGCAAAATCGATATGGCCGACGCCATCTACGTCATCAACGTGGGAGGCTACATAGGCTCGAGCACACGCTCCGAGATAGAATACGCAAAGGCAAACGGCAAGGAAGTGCTGTATCGGGAAGAGCCCGGCAAGGCAGCCGAGTTGTCAGAGACGGAGCGCCGCGTCGCCCTGCAGAGCGCAAGGATGCGCGAAGTGCAGAGGGCATACCGCCAGGTGCTCGACGGGCTCGAAGCCCTCGAAGCCCAGGAAGACAATATCAAAGCTCTCGACGACTATCTCGACGACGGCTGGCAGGCAGACTACGAAGCCGACGAACGCGGCGAAATAGGCAAGACCGTGGACCGCAGCGTGCTGGCACAGGACACATTATACGACCTTTTGGAAGACATAGGAGAAATCAATGAAAATATTTAAGGCAATCCTTATTTCGGCACTGCTCTGCACGCCGTTTCTGGCAGGAGCGCAGATGACGAACCAGCTTTTCGACAAAGGCTGGACATTCACTCACAACGGCCAGACGACTGTCGTCGACCTTCCCCACGACTGGGACATCTACACCTCACCCCTTCCCCGCTCCGGCGCCACCGGGACCGGCGGAGGATGGTATGCGGGAGGCAAGGGAGAATACCGCAAGACATTCCGGACTCCCTCCGGCCAACTGGTGAAACTCCACTTCGAAGGAGTCTACCAGAATGCCGAAATCTTCGTCAACGGGCAGAAGGCCGGACAGCACGGCTACGGATACACTCCGTTCACCGTGGACATCACCCGCTTCCTGAGAGGTCAGGGACAGGAGAACGAAGTGGTCGTGAAAGTGGACAACAGCCGGCAGCCAAACTGCCGCTGGTACTCCGGATCCGGCATCTATCGCCACGTATGGCTCCAGACTATGCAGGCTCTCCACGTCGCCGAGAACGGCATATACATCAGGACTCCCAAGGTAACCCTTGACGAAGCCACCGTCGAAGTGTCAGTGACCGTAGTGAACGAAGGCGCCACCGACAAGAACGCGACAGTCTCCGTAGCGGGAATCGAACGCACATTCGACTTCGCTCCCGGAGAGAGCCGGACCGTGGACATCACTTTCTACATCGACAGGCCAAAGCTCTGGTCGCTCGAGAATCCCCATATGTACAACGGATTCGTATCATTGCAGGACAATACGAAATGGGCATACACCGAGCACAACATCGAGTTCGGCATCCGTTCCGTCGAATTCGACGTGGAGAAGGGTTTCCTGCTCAACGGACAGCCGATCGTCCTCAACGGAGCCTGCCTCCACAGCGATGACGGAGTACTGGGCGCGATGGCCTTCGACGCAGCCGAAATCCGCAAGGTGAAGTTGATGAAGGATGCCGGCTTCAATGTGATCCGCACCAGCCACAATCCCCCGTCAAGGGCTCTAATCAGGGCCTGCGACTCACTCGGAATGCTTGTCATTGACGAAGCCTTCGACGGCTGGCGAACAGCCAAGAACCCGTTCGACTACTCCACCCTCATCGATTCCTGCGGCGTCGAGGACGTGCAGGCTATGGTGCTTCGCGACCGCAACAGCCCGTCTGTCATTGCCTGGAGCATCGGCAACGAAGTCATCGAGCGCAATGAGATTAAGGTTGTATCCACCGCCAAGAAGCTGAAGAAGGCCGTTCTCGAGGCCGACGGCAGCCGTCCTGTGACGGAGGCCCTCACTTTCTGGGGCAATGAAGTCTGGGAAGACTTCGACCCTCACGCAGAAGTCCTGGACATCGTGGGCTACAACTACAACATATACAAGCACGCCACCGACCACGAACGCGATCCTCAGAGGATAATGTGGCAGACCGAGAGCTATCCGCGCGACGCATTCAAGAACTGGGTTCTTGCAAACGAAGTTCCTTATGTCGTAGGTGATATCGTATGGACAGGTCTCGACTATCTCGGAGAAGCGGGAATAGGACGCTATTACTATGCCGGTGAGACCGCTGGAGAGCATTATGTCCAGGGTGGCATTCCCGAATGGCACGGTGCATACTGCGGAGACGTCGACATCACCGGCTGGCGCAAGCCTATAAGCCACTACCGCGATATGCTGTGGAACAACAGTGAATCGCTCTATATGGCAGTGAAGGAACCCGACGGCTACCGCGGTGAAATCAAGCAGACTGCCTGGAGCGTATGGCCCACCTGGGAATCGTGGACCTGGCCCGGATGGGAAGGCAAGCCCGTAGAGGTGGAAGTCTACACCAAGGCCCCCGAGGTTAGCCTCTTCCTCAACGGCAGGCTGATCGGCAAGCAGGCGGTCAGCAAAGAGACTCAGTACAAAGCCGTATTCACCGTTCCCTACCAGTCCGGCACCCTGCGCGCCGAGACCAGCCGTGCCAACGTCACGCTTTCCACCGCCGGTGCGCCAGCAAGGCTCAGGCTGACTCCAGACAAGACCCTCCTCCGTCCCGACGGACAGGATCTGGCCTTCATCACCGTCGAGGTGGTAGACCGCAACGGCAACGTATGTCCGGATGCCGCAATCCCCTGCGACGTGAGCGTATCTGGCGCCCTGAAGCTGCTGGCAGCGGCCAGTGCCGACCTTAAAGACCTTGAGCCCTACACCTCATCGCATTTCACGACCTGGAAAGGCCGCGCCCTGATAGTGGTGCGCAATGACGGCAAGGGCGGCAAGTGCAACGTCACGGTCAACTCTTCGCTCCCTGCAGCAAAGCTTGACCTGCAGACCAGACGATAAATCATAACACCTGTACACTATGAAAAAAATACTCACCCTTATCATCCTGGCTTCTGTCCTGTTCTCCTGCAAGCAATACGAGCAGCCTGAACTCGGAACCAGAAGCGTATCGATAATCAACAAAGGCGGACTGCAGTTCAAGGACCTCAACAAGAACGGCAAGCTCGACAAATACGAGGACTGGCGCCTGACTCCCGAACAGAGAGCCGCCGACCTGCTCCGGCAGATGACGATCGACGAAAAGGTCGGTTTTATGATCATCTCCCAGATCAATATGGGTCCCCAGGGCACTTCCGAGCTCAACGAGCGCGACCAAGTGACCAACCGCAACAACTTCACCGGCGAAGCCGCTGACGAGTCCATCAACGTATCCGGAACCACAAAGGGTATAATGGAAAGGCATCTTCGCCACTTCATTCTCCGCGCCAACGCTCCTGCAAGGATTATGGCCGAGTGGGCCAACAACGTGCAGGCAGTGGCTGAGGGCAGCCGTCTTGGTATCCCCGCCATCTTCGCATCCAACCCCCGCAACCACGTGGCAGTGGACAACTCCCTCGGACTGAATGTTGGCAACAGCTACTTCACACAGTGGCCCGGCACCCTTGGACTCGGTGCAGCCAACGACCCTGAACTGGTTTATCAGTTTGCAAAAAGCGCAGCTGCCGAATGGGCGGCCTGCGGCATCCGCAAAGGATATATGTATCAGCTGGACCTCTCTACCGAGCCCCGCTGGAGCAGGATCGAAGGCACCTTCGGCGAGGATGCCGACAGAGTGGCCGTCATCGCCACACAGCTTGTCAAGGGCTGGCAGGGCGAGAAACTCGGCCCGCAGTCAGTAGCTCTCACTATGAAGCATTTCCCCGGCGGCGGTCCCGAGCTCAAGGGCTGGGATTCTCACTACAGCTATGGAATGAACCTGGTATATCCGGGCAATAACTTCGACTACCACATCAAGCCTTTCAAGGCTGCGGTGGATGCCGGCGTTTCAGGTATTATGCCCTACTATGCACGTCCTCACGAGACTCAGTACGAGGAAGTAGGCTCGGCCTACAACTACGGCCTGCTGACCGACCTCCTGCGCAACACCCTCGGCTTCAAGGGCCTTGTCAACTCCGACACCGGCCCCATCAACAATATGCCCTGGGGCGTAGAGGACCTGAGCTATCAGGAACGCTATGCCAAGGCCGTCGCCGCCGGCACCGACCTGTTCTCGGGTGGAGCTGACATCAAGAACCTCAAGGCCACCTACGATGCAGGTATGATTACCGACGAACAGATCGACAGGGCCGTCACCAGACTGCTCATCGAGAAATTCCGGATGGGTCTCTTCGAGAATCCTTACGTAGATCCCGACAAGGCAGAAGCCACTGCGAACTGCGAAGAGTTCCGTGCTATGGCAGAGACTGCATTCCGCAAATCTATCGTACTGATGCGCAACGACGCGAAGGTGCTGCCCGTAAAGAACGGCGCGAAGATCTATGTGGAGAGAGTTGACGCTTCCGGCAACCACGCTCCGGTTGTTGTTGAGAACAACAGCTGGGATGTACAGTTCGTCGACAAGCCCGAAAAGGCTGACGCTGTTGTCTTCTGGGTATTCCCCGGCGGCCGCGGAGGCGGATTCCTCGGCGGCGGAGCAGGCGACGCTCCCATCAGCAACCTGCTCAGCGCGAACAGCATCGACGTGAAATACATCAATACTGTCGCATCGCGCAGGCCCACTTGCGTGGCTGTCAACTGCAGCCGTCCTTGGGTGCTCAGCGAGCTGCAAGGCGGTGCCGCAACCACCTGGGTTGCAACTTTCGGTACTACCCTCCCTGCCCTGCTCGACGTAGTGACCGGCAAGTTCAACCCCAGCGGCAAGATGCCGTTCGGAATTCCGTCATCACAGGAAGCTGTCGAGAACAACAAGGAAGATCTCCCGAGCTTCCAGGAAGCTGAAGGCTATGCCCTCATCCCCTGCGGAGCCGGTCTGAGCTACTGATTTCTCAGAATTAACATAGAAGAAGAAGGATGGCTACACAGTGGCCATCCTTCTTTAAATTAAACGAAAGGAACTGCTATTCCTTGATGAATAGAGTCCTGAATGATGTGGGAGTATAGATGACTGCATTGTTCTTCCAGATGGTATACTCCGTTCCGAATGTAGCGCTGTAAACGTCACCGTTGGAAGAGACAGCAATCTTCTCAGCAAATATATCTTCAGCCTCCTTCAGATTATAGAGCAGAGTTCCGTTCTTGTAGACTACGACTCTGAGATGTTCTCCGCTTGAAGTTTTGACCTTTTCGTTGACAAGAGCATATACATTACCGCCGACAACCGCAAGGTCACAGCAGATTGACGACCTCCGGCTGAGTTTCTCTGTAACCGTACTCTGACGTTTCCCGTTCTTGTAGAGGGCAAGCGTAGTCTTGTCTGCAGAGGTATCCTCTCCTTCAAAGACAAGACACCACACATCGCTGCCTTCGACAGCCACGGCACAAGCCTCAGTATTCTTGGAACCGTTGGTGAATAGCGTTTTCTCTACTTGCAGACTGCGATAGTCGAGCTTCCACATCACAGCATTCCTGACATTGTATTCGTCCTTGTATTCCCCGACGATATACAAGTTGCCTTTCTTGTCGGCGGCCAAATCCGAAATATCGATGGTATATGTATCGCTGCCTTTGTCAATCAAGATCTCCGGTTCGCATCCTCCGTCATCATACAGCCTCATGACATACAGGTACTTTCTGTACTCTGAAGTATAAGGGATATAATACCGCCCGCCGCCTGCCGCCGCCATAGAGGAAGGAGCGTTGCTGCTGCCCATATTGAACACATCGGTTTTGAACTTGCCCATATTCTCGCCATTCTTTTCCATCATAAGCATGTTGGCAGACATTACTGCAGATGAATAATATACGTTTCCGTCAGGATCGATGCAGGGGTGCAGTATATGTTCATTGAGGGGTGTCCCATCAATCACCAGCTTGTAGTCGTCAGTATACCAGTACAAACCTGTCGTAGTGGGAGATGTTACGGTAACCACACAGCTGGCCTTGTAACCGCCTTCTTCGCTTGTTGCCGTAATGACCGCTTCTCCCAAAGAACTACCTCTTACCACTCCATTGCTGTTGACACTTGCTATATTCGGAGCCGAACTCTCCCATGTCACATTCTTATTGGCGGCATATTCGGGAGTATAGATCACCTCCAGCGTTATCGCAGCATCAATTGCTACTTCATATTTCTCGGCGCCGAAGGCGATACCTTTAAGCGTTGCGTCGGGATTGACTGTCACCTCACAGAAAGCCTCAAATTCACCTGCGGGAGTCTTGACTTTGGCGAATACCTTAGTCTTTCCTACCTTGACTGATGTCACTAGGCCTTTTCCGTCGACAGTAGCGACATCCTGGTTGGTACTCAGCCAGGAGATTTCTTCGACTGTAGCATCCGCCGGAGTTATGACAACTTCCAGCTGCCCGGTCTCGCCTTCGGTTATTGTTAAAGTCTCGGGTTTGACTGCTACACTCTCAACCGGGATGACTTTAGCAGTCACTGTCACTTCGCAGCTGGCAGTCTTGCCGCCGTCGGCTGTAGTGACGGTTATGGTCGCGTTTCCAGCTTTCGCTGCGGTCACTTTACCATCAGCCACTATAGCCACAGCATCGTCTGACGACTTCCAGCTTACTTCCTTGTTCGTAGCATTGTCAGGTGCCACTGTAGCTGTCAAAGTTTCGGAATCACCCTCTACAAGACTGAGCGTGGGCTTGTCGAGTGTAACACCGGTCACTGCGACAGTTTTGGCGGTCACTGTAACTTCGCAGGTAGCTAATGGCGTTTCGATGAGAGTCAAGGGTGTTACAGTGGCCATTATCTTAGCCTTTCCGGCCTTCACAGCAGTCACCTTGCCGTTGACCACGGTCGCAACCTCATTGTCAGACGACGTCCAGATCACTTCCTTGTTTGTGGCGTTGTCCGGTGTAACTGTGGCTTTCAAAGTTTCAGACTCGCCCTCCACCAGGCTGAGTGTCGTCTTGTCGAGTTTTATGCCAGTCACCGGGATGGTTTTGGCATTCACGGTGACGGAACAGGTAGCTGTTTTGCTGCCGTCGGCAGTTGTGACTGTGATGGTGGCATTACCGGCCTTAATTGCCGTAACTTTTCCATCAGCCACGCTCGCTACCGATTCATCTGAAGATTTCCAACTGACAACCTTGTTCGTAGCATTGTCTGGCGCCACGGTGGCTGTCAATGATTCAGATTCGCCTTCAATAAGACTCAAAGCGGTCTTGTTGAGAGAGACTCCTGTCACAGCCACAGTGGGAGGTTCTACCGGGCCGCAGCCGAGGGTGACCAATCCTGCTGCCACAACTGTTATAGCAGCCAGGAATACTCTTGAACGAATTTGTTTCATAGCGTTTTGATATAAGAAGTGTTATTTCATACACATTTTATAAATCTCCAGCACATCCTCTTTCTTAAGCGGCTTGAAGCCGGGAAGAGTGCCGAAGTTCACAGACTTGGCAGCCATAATGTCGAAGAAAGTCTCGTCGATGCCCACCTCCGGGAGAGTCCTCTTCAGACCGAGGGTCTTGAAGAAGAAGTCGGCAAGCATATCGATGGCCTTGATGGCAATCTCCATCGGGGCCATCTTGGGATCGATGCCGAACACGTTGACTCCGAACTGAACGTACTTCGAAACGTTCTTCTCGTCGAGGCAGTATTCCAGCCAGCGTGGAGTCAGGATTGCAAGTCCGTGGCCGTGCGTGATGTCATAGAATGCCGAAAGCTCGTGCTCCATAGGGTGGCACGACCAGGCGTGTTTCTTGCCGGCAGTGACGAAGCCGTTGATGGCCCACGACGAAGTCCACATCAGGTTGGCGCGGGCTTCGTAATTGTCGGGCTCCTTCATCGCTATGGGTGCATACTTGATGACGGTCTTCATCATTCCCTCCATAAAGGTGTCGAGCATATAGAGATCCTGGTCGGGAGAGAAATAGACTTCGATGATGTGGCTCATAATGTCCGACGAACCGCAGGCTGTCTGATAAGGGCTCACGGTGAAAGTGTTCTCCGGGTCGAGAAATGACACCTTGGGCAGGATGTGGGGATCCAGACGGCCTATCTTGTCCCTGGTTTCAGGATTGCTGATGACTGCAGCGGTGTCCATCTCGGAACCGGTGGCGGACAGTGTGAGGATGTCGACTATGGGCAGCGCCTTCTCCACGGGAGCCCACTTCTTCAAGTCGAGGAAATCCCACGGGTCGAAGTCCACGCAGGCACCGGCAGCGATCCATTTGGTGGCGTCGATGGTCGAGCCGCCTCCGACTGCGAGGAGCACGTCGATTTTGTGGTCCTTGCACATCTGGGCGCCCTTGCGGACAGAGTCGATGCGCGGGTTGGGCTCGATGCCGTCCAGTTCGAAGAGTTCGAGGCCTGCAGCCTTGATTTCCTTCACCACTTTGTCATAGAGGCCCATCCTCTTGATGGAGCCGCCGCCGTAGGTCATAAGCACGCGGTTGCCGAAGCGTTTCAATTCTTCTCCAAGATGATGAAGGTGGTCACGGCCGAAATACACCTTCACAGGAATGTTGTAGATAAAATCGTGTATCATATACGTAATCTGTTTATGAGTGTAAGGTAAGGAATTATTTCATTCCCCACAACTCATTTAAGAGCACGCATCGAATTCAATACTGCGAGCACGGTGACCCCGACGTCGGCGAAAACCGCCATCCACATCGTGGCTATGCCGAAGGCTGCCAGCAGCAGCACGAGAATCTTTATGCCAATCGAGAACCAGGTGTTCTCCCGGGCGATGCGAAGGGTGCGGCGGGCTATCTGCGCGGCGAGAGCGACTTTCGAAGGTTTGTCGTCCATAAGCACGACGTCAGCGGCTTCGATCGCGGCATCTGAGCCGAGGGCTCCCATCGCTATGCCTATGTCTGCCCTTGCCAGCACCGGGGCGTCGTTGATGCCGTCGCCCACGAAGGCCAGCTTTCTGCCCTCGGGAAGGGCCTTCATCAGCTTTTCCGTGATGCTGACCTTATCC
>JAEEGK010011385.1_pt1 | contig 20331 bp, 11 predicted proteins | sample 8958771 | NCBI WGS metagenome assembly JAEEGK01 (sample SAMN16246547, study PRJNA631951) | gut metagenome | biome: gut microbiome; feature: rumen; material: SC-attached | host: Bos | place: Iran: Karaj | collected 2018-10
GAAATTTTTTTTTGAATGATATATTTAATATTTTTTTTTCTTTTATTTTTTTTTTAATTTTTATTTTGAAAAATTTTAAAAATTGATTAATTTATTATAAAATAAATTAAAAAAATATATAATTATATATATTATATTAAAATTGTTATATTATTACATTAAATATTTTTATTATTTACAATTAATTTAGAAGAAGTAAAATTATTCTCATATAACCAAAAACAAAAATGTTGAACTAAATTTTTGACTTCAGAAAAGTTATTTAAAAAATCTAATCCAAAATATTTATATGAAGGTAAAAATTCAGTTAAAAATTCATTACAAATTTCAGGAATTTGTTCTCCTTCACTTACTTCAGTAAAATTAGGTAATTTAATATTTTTTTCTTCACCAATAATTTCTAATTTATCTACTAATTCAATATTTTTATATTTATTTATGCATTCTCTAAGAAGTAAAATAATTGATAAAGAAAATATAAAATAATCTTTATTTGTTTTATTAATTAAATATTGAATATATGAAATAAAAATATCATCACAAGTTATATTATTTTTATTTTCTTTTTTATTATCTAATGGATTTAAGAGTGAATTTAATATTGGATGTTCTTCTATTTTTTTCAGTTTAATTAAATTATTTTCTTTATTATGGAATAATTTTTCAAAAATGTCGTTGAAAATATTATAAATATTTATTGTCTCACTTGGAATTTTTTTCCTTTTTAAATCATCAAAAAAATTATTAAAAAAAATTACATCATTTCCTGAAGAATAGTCAAAAATTTTTTTAGGACGACCTCTCTTTTTTTTACCTTCGTTAATTTTTATTGTGCAATACATTTTTTATGACTAAAATGATATAAATTTAATTAAGTCATATTTATATTTCTTTTTTTATAATTTTTTTTTTTGATTTTTGAATTTAAATACTTTTTACAATTTGTATATATCCATATAATATTAAAAAAATAATTTATTTGTAATATTTTTACTTTTGAAGATTTGAATTCATAAAGGAAATTTTTAAAAGGAGATATATTTTTTTTCAAAAAATTAATTATTTATTATTTTTTTAATAAAATTATTTAATAAAAATTAATAAAAATAAAAACAGGATTAAAAAATATTTTTTCTTTAAAATAGTGTCAAAACAAATTATTTAAATTTTACCTATTTCTTATAATTTTCTTAGATACCATTTGTTCTGAGAAAAAATTAAGATGATTATTAAAGCCTATAAAGTTTAATAAATTTATAATAAAAATGAATTTTTCAAATGAGATTCCAATTTATTGTTAGATACTTTCTTTAAATAAATTTAAATTTAAATTTAATTTTGTTTTTTCAAATCTTATTTTATACAGTATTATTTTTGAATTTTAAAATATTAAATTCAATCTTTTAATATATTTCATTAAATCTATAATTATTATTTTTTCTTATTACCATTTAGCAAAAATATGTCAAAGAGATACTTTTTAATTAAAGGTCAAATTTATTATTTATTTCTTAATTATTATGATATGGAAATCTCTTGATAATGGAGAAGAAAATTTATCTTTATTTGAAAAAATTTATGAAAAATTCAAACCAACTGAATTAACAGAAAAAATTGAAATTTCTAAGATTTATAAACCCAATGAAGTAATAATACCTTATATAGATTCCAAACAATTTTTAAATCAAAAAATAAAAAAAAAGGGAAGAAAATTAAAAAATGAAATAGCTATTATAAAACCTCATGAAAGAATTCATTCGAGATTGAATAGTGATAATATAAAAAGAAAAATTAAAACTCATTTTCATTGTTTTATTATATCTTTTCTTAATTTAACAATAAAAAAAGAATATAATGGAATTCAAAAATTTACATTTAAAAAAATGTGCAGTGAAGTAACTCAAAATATTACAATAAATTATAATAAAAATTTATTGTTAACACCAATTAAAGAAATTTTAAAAAATGTTAGTCAAAAATATAATGATTCTTTTCAAAATATTAAAATTATTTCAAAGATACCTTCTTCTAAAGTTGAAATTAATAAGTTATTAAATTGTACTTATCAACAAATGTATGAAGATTATTATTTGAAATCAAAAAGTGAAATGTTTCAAAATGAAAAAGAAAATAATTCTTATGAAAACCATTTATTAAGAATTTTAAAAAAGTTTGGAAAAGAATATACAATGAAATTTAAAGATAATGCAGATAATTTTATGGAATTCTTTTATAAGAAGAAAGGAAGACAAAAAAATATTAATTTTTTATGTGAAAAAAATGATGAAACAGAAATGAATAAAAATATAAATAATAATTCTGTTTCAAATTATAATAATTTAAATTCTAAATTTATAACATTTAATGAAAAAAAATAAAATAATTTAGATTATATATAAAAAATTATTAATTATTGTTAATATTATTGATTTAGAAGATTCAAAAAAAGGGATTTTTATAATTTATTCTTTATTATTGTTAAAATTTATAAATTTAATAATAAATAAAATTAAACTATTTAAAAAATTTAAAATTAAATATTTTATTTAAATAAAATTGTATAAATTAAATTATTTAATAATTTTAAATCTTTAATGAAAACCCTAAATCTCAAGAAACCTTAAATTAAAAAATAATAAATTAGAATTAAAAAAAATAATTATTATATTTTATTTATCATTCTTAAATTCTTCTTTAAATAAAGGTTCAATTATTTTCCTAGTAACTCCTTCTTTAGCATCCATCATATAATAATTATCAAATTTATTATCTTGTTTAATATTAAAGAGAAATCCTTTACCAGCTTTATCAATTCTAAAGTTTAAATTTTTTATTTTAAAATTAGGAGTATAAAAAGTATATTTTGCTTCATTTTGAGCAAAACATATAATAATACATTTAATATTATTTGATACATTTTCATCACAATAATTTTTTTCTTCTTCTAAAATTTTTTCTTTCCCATAATATTTATACATATTTTCAAATGATATTGTAAATACTACAAATTTAATATGATATATCCCCCAAATAAAATTTTTAGAATCTTTTCTTAATAAAACATTAATTCCTAACTCTAATGTTTTTTCTATATTAAACATTTCTGATCTTATATTATTATAATATATTGTCATTTCATTTTTTGTTAAATTTGAATTTTTTGTTATTACATTATATACTTTTAAATCAAAGTTATCCCATTTAAATCCAAAATACTCTTTTTTAAAATTTGATGTATCAATTAAAATTGGTGTTATTGCAAATTGAATAGGAATAATTTTTTCAGGAAAAAAATCTAAAAAATAATGAGATAAAACAAGAGTTGTACATGACCCAATTGGATATTCAATAATTCTTTTTTTTAAATTTGGAAATTTACTTATATTTTGTAAATGATGATCAATTACTTTTTCTACATATTTTTCTAAATAAAATTGAGATTCATCTAATTCAGAAAAATCAACTAATATAAAACTTATCTTCTTTTTTGATTTTTCTAAATAATTTTTTGATAATTGATTATCATTAATATAAAAAAAGTCTTTATCATTTATATTAAATTTATTAAAAATAAATTTACCTTCTAATCTTTCAAAATAAGTTCCTCTTTTAATATTAATTACAGGTATAAATATTTTTTTTGTAGTTTTATTTATTTTTGGATTATTAAATTTATCAAAATAAATTACATTATTTTCTATATTTTCACCTAAAGATGTCATATAAGCAGATATTATTGAGTCTAAATCACCCCCACTATTTCCTAATACATATATTATTTCTTCTATTAATTGACTCTGAAATAAATTATTTATTTCTACTAAATAATTAAAATTTATTTCTCTATTATATGATGATTTATAGATTGAAATTATTAATTGTTTAATATCATCTTTTTTGTATGTAATAAATAATAATATTAATCCAAACAAATATAAATAATAATTGTTTGACATTTAATAAAATATATAATATATTGTTTATAAAAAAATATATAATAAAAGAATAATGGATTTAAAAAATTATATTAATTTGCAAAATTGTTAAAGAACAAATAATTTTAGTACATATACCATATATTTTATACTAATAGATTTTAATAATTATAAATTTTGCTAAAATGAATTATTATATACTTTTTATCTTTCTTTATTTTTTATTCTTCAAAATATATTATATATATAAGTTTCATTATTTATATTGAAAAATATTTCAAAGATCTATCTTAAATTTGAAAATTCTATACCTAATTTGAATTATTTTTAAATTATAAATATAATGAATGAAGAAAAAAATATTCTTAGAATATTCATACACTGAGAGAAATAATTAATGATAATTCTCTTCAATATCTTTTAATAAATCTCATTAAATAAATCAAATAAAAAATTTTTACTATCAATTAAATAAATCTAAAGTTTAATCAATTAAATTTATTCTTTTAATAAAATTAATCATCTTTATTTAAAATTTTACTTTCAAAATATTTTTCCTTTATTTTCATCTTCTTCTCCTTTAATTTTATACTTTTAAATATTTTTTATTATTAATATTAATTATCAAATAAACACATAATAAAAAATAATATTTATTTCAAACAAAAAAAAAATTAAATAAAAAAAAAAAAGAATTACTCAAATTCTTTATCAAGTAAAATTTCCTTTTCATCTTCCTCATTATAATTATTTCCTTCAATAGTAATAATAGCAAAAGTTTTATTAGATCCAATTCTCATAGGAGGTAAAGCAGTATTAATTCCTTCAGTAACATAAACATGATTTTTATAATTTTTATTACTATATAAACCAGAGAAACATTTATTCATAAAATAAGCAAAAATATTAAAAGGAAATAATTGACCTCCATGTGTATGACCACATAAAAATAAGAAAACATTATATTTTTCTAATTCATCAGGTTTCATTAAAGGAACATGGCATAAAACAATATTAGGTATTTTTTTATCTTTATTTGATATATTTTCTAATTTCTTTATTAAATTATCATCATAATCAATTCCAATAAAATTAACTCCTCTATATTCAAATTCTTTACCACCTAAATGTTTTATATTTGATAATTCTGTACATGATAATATTTCAGGTACTCCATTCATAAATTCATGATTACCTGTTATATATAATACTGGCATTGTTAAATTATTAAAAGGTAATAACCAATCTAATTTTACTTTTAAAGAACCATCTGCTAAGTCACCTGTTATTACTACAATATCTGGTAATAATTCATTTATTTTTTCTATTATTCTTTTTATTGAATTTTTTTGATATATTGCACCTAAGTGAATATCACTTAATAGTAATATTTGAATTTTACCATTGTAATATTGATATTTTATATTTATGTGTTCTATTTTTGCTATATAATATGCATTTATTATACCATATATTGATATTAATCCAGGAATTAAAAAAAGTAATAATAAACCAAACCATGGTGTAAATTTCATAAATACATTTAATAATCTTACAAAGAGTGATATTAAAAAAACATAAAGAAAATATCCTGAATATATTGACATTATTAAATATGATATACAATATATATGCTCATTTATATAAAATAATGTAAATGTTACACCTGGAATTACTATTATTATTATTAATGGAATGAAATAATCTAATACATCCATTTTATTTAAATACATACTTTCTATTGTCCAAACAACAAATAAATGACTAAAATAACATATTAGAAAAAAAATTATTGGAATTAATATTTGATTTAATCTCATTTATTATATTAATTGTTTTTTATTTAAATACTAAAATTATTATCATATTATTTTATTTAATAATTATTTATGTAACATTTAATAAAAATGTTTGCAAGTCCAAAAACAAATTTATTAATTCCTGAATTAATAACAAATTTCAAAGATTATGATAAAAATTTTTCAAATAGAATAAAAGTTGATAATTTATTAATGTCATTTAATGATGATGCAAATAGAAATTTTACTAAATTTGTCGATTTAAGTAATAAAAGATACAAATCAATAAAAAGTGGAAATACCTTAAATAATATTTTAGGAAAGCAAATGCCAACATATAACAAATTAAATAAAGAAATAAATAATAATGAAATATATTCAACAACTGAATTAGAAGAAGATAAAAAGAAATTAGGAAAAAGTGTAAATAAATTTAAAACAAAAGAATTAAATGCAATAAGAGAACAATTAAAAGATTCTTTAAGAGATTTTTCAAAAGCAGAATTAAGACAAAGAGAAAATTTATTAAAGAAAGTAATGGAAAAGAGAAGATTACAAGAATTAGAATCAATAAATAGAAATCCAAAAAGTTATACTTCTTCTACTATGTCAAAATATAAAATAAATGAAACAATTATTAAAAGAAGTCAATCAAAAGAACCTACTTATATTACATCAAGTTCAGATAATAATAATGAAAAAAATCCAATTGTTGAAGGAGAACAAATATGTAAGAAATAATTTTTAATTTATTTTTAGATAATGAAATTATTGGAAATGATCAAATAAATTTTCAAAAGAAAATTAATGCTTATAATAAATTACTTGGTAAAATGAAAGAAATGTCTTTAGAAACTAATAATAATAATGGAAAAGGATTAAAATTAAATAAAGAACATTTTATTAATAATAATTATAATTTTAATCCAAGAACTTTTAAAATTTTAGAATTTAAAGAAGATTTAGAACCAACTGTTGTAAAAAAAAAAGAAGTTGATCCAACTTTTGATTTAAAAAAAATATATCGTTTCACAAAAGAAAGTCAAATGAAAAGAAAAAAAGAATTAAAAAAACATAAAAATAAGAATAAAAATAATATTAATAATAATAATTATAATGAAACAAAAAAAGATGGAAATAATAAAGAAAGTGAATCAGATGAAGAAATGAAAAATACAATTCATATTGTAAAAAATGAAGCAAACAATATAATGAATTTAACAAATCAATTTCAAAATAGAAGTGATAAATTTGATGAAACATTTTATAAAACCTTTCAACAAATTGAAGTAGATGATTTTGAAAGAGAATTAATGAATAAAATATTTTATAAACCAGAAGAAGAAAAAATTCCTTTAGTAAAATCAATAGAAAAACCAATAAATGAAAGAAAAGGATATCAACAAAGAAATATAATAGAATCATTTAAAGAAGTATATGAAGAAAAAAAAAGAGAATGGAAAGAAGATGAAAAAAGATTAGAAGAAGAAAAAAAATTAGCTCAATTAAAATTATTAGAAATAAATCAATTTTTAAAATTTACAAAAAGTTTAGATAGAAAAGGACAATTATTTATTGATGGCTATTCAGTAAGAGAAAAGAAAACAAATGATAATATAAATGAATTTAATAAAACATTACCAAGAAGTAAATTTTTCAGTAAAAAGAAATTAAATAATGAATTAAGGGCATTTATAGATTATAAAGAAAAATTAGAAGAAGAAAGAATTCAAAATGAAGAATTAGAATTAGAAAAGAAAAAAAATGAAGAAATGAATTTAATATTAGAAAGTAATAAACCATTTGAAGAATTTAAACAAAGAATAAAAAATGAAAAAGAAGAATTTGAAGGAGAAGATATTATTTTTGGAGTGACTGAAAATTTAGTAATTAAGCCTCCAATTACAGAAGAAGATATAATAAATATTAAAAATAAAGAATATAATAATTATTTAGCATATAGAACTCAATATAAAGAAAATAATACCAATAAAAAGAAAGAAAAAGTACAATTTGCAGTTGAGAAAAAAAAAGTAAAAAAAGAAGAAAATAAAAAATTTCAAAGAGATGAAGAAAGAAAAAAAAGTATATTAAATGTTGATCAAAAGAAATTAAAAGAAAATATTAAAAAAGAAATTGAATATAGTAGAATACAGTCTTCAAAAGCTCCTCCTCCGAAAGGACAAGAATTAAAAATTCCACTTCCACCTAAATCAACTTATATTAATTTTGATGATTTATAATTTTTTATTATAATAAAAATATTAATTTATGTTTTATTAAATATTTAACAAAAATTTTTTTTTTATTTATGAGTTTTTTTATATTGTTTTAATATTGATTTTATATCACTTTCTGTTATATGACCTTTTAAATCTTTTTTATTTTTTATATTTTTATATCTTGATAAAAAATTTAAACAATCTTCAATATTTATTTTATCTTGAAATTTTTCATTTTCTGTTATAAATTCATTAAATTTTTTTTCATCAAAAATTTTAACTAACATATTTTCAAGAGGAGTTATTAAATCATTAAAACCATCACATTTAAATTTATAACCAATACCACTTAAATACTTATTTAATAATTGAATATCTTTTTTTAAATTTATAATGAAATAATAATTATATTTGGATGTAATATTTTCATTAAAGATAATTGTTAAATAAAAACTTTGAATATAACTCAAAGCATCTTTTAAACAAACAGTAATAAAATAATCAGAAAGTGGTTGAAAATTTTCAAGATTAAAATTAATATATCTTTCAATTTCAAGTATATATTCACTACAAAAATCATTTTCTTTTTCAGGAAGAAAATTTTCAACTGCAAGATCTTGTAATAATTTTTCAATATTTGATTTTATATTTTCATATATTTCTTGTGAATAGTGCTCTAATACTTTTTCTAATCTATCTTTATTAAATATTTGAATTATTGTTCTTATATTACATATTTTTTTAACATATTCTGTATAAAATTCACCTGATTTAATTATATATGTTACATTATTATATATTCGTGATAATGATATTGCATTTATTTGTTGATTTAAATCAGATAAAAATTCAAAGAATGGAGTATTTAATTGTTGTAAAAAAATTGAGACATTATTTGGTATTACTGAATCATAATCTTTATATAAAGGTTTTACAAATCTAAAAAGTTCATTTATATATTTTTTGTAATTTTCATTTAAATCAATTACAAATTTTGAATATGGTAAATGAATTGGAAATTTATTTATATCTATATTATTTTGAGTTAAATCAAAATTATATTGTAATGCATATTTTTCTAATTCTTCCTTATTATTTACTATTAATTTTGTATTGTTATTATTATGATCTTCTAAAATTAAATCTTTAATTATCATCATATATTTATTTCTTAATAAAGTATTTAATGTTTCAACTTTTTCTTTAACTTTTTCTATTAATAAACTTCTTATATCAATTCCTATTTTTTCATTTATTCCTAATCTATCAATTGTGTCTAAAAATATATAAATACTTTTTGACAAGTTTATAAAATCATTTGTAGTATTAAAAGTTTCAAATTCAATACTTAAATTATTTTGTAATTCTTTAACTAAAAAACTCATAGAATTCTCAAATTTTCTTTTAGTATAAAAACTAGGATATAATTCAAAAATAGCAACTTGTAAAATCATAAAGCCAATAATTTCAGAAAAAAAAGACTCATAATAACTACTTTGATTAATTTTATCTTTATCAATTTTACTGTGTTCAATTTTAATTAAATCTCTCATTTGACCTTGTCTAAAACTTCTAAAAAAATCTAAAAATTTGGTATCAATATCAACACTTTTATAAATTTTATATGCTTCATCTAAAAATTTTAAATCAATATTAGAAACTAAATAAAAAATATCATATTCTAATTCTTCATTAATTTCACCAGTTGCAACAATTGATGCTTTTGCAATACTATTTTTATTAATCATATGATTTAAATTTGATGTATTTCTAATTAATAATAAACTATCAACAATACTTTTTGTTGTTCTTAAACTTTTTTTCGCTGATTTATTATCTTTTTTTTCATTCATTCCAAAACCACTTTTTTCATTATTTTCAGTATATATTTTCATTTTTTTAAAAACTTTATTACCAATAATTGATTGTTCTTTATTAACATCAATTAACCATTTTGTTAATTTTTCTTGTATTATACTTTTTATATTTCCTTTAAATTTATTAATTAATTCTTCTCCTTTTTTATATATAATTGAAGTAACTGGAAATCTTCTTAAATATTTATCATTTGCAGTATTCATTAATCTTATACATAATTGAAATTGATGTTGTCTTAATGCTAAATCTGCTTTATTCATATATGCAAATAAAATATATGAAACATTTAATTTTTCTTTTTCTTTTAACATATTTTTAAATTCTTCTTTTTTTCTTATTCTTTCTATATAATCTATTTTAAAATTTTTTATAAAATCTTGAATTGAATTTTCTAATTCATTTAATACTTCTTCAGTACTTTTTACTAATACTTTACATTCCTTTATATTATCTATACTTTCTACAAATTCAAAATATTTTGATTTTATAAATTCTTTCATTTTATTTTGATTTTGTTCTTCTATTGTTGTTATAAATTGCATAAACGGTTGAATTTTTTTTTGTTCTATTAATATTTTTAATATATTTATAACATTTTCTCTTCCTTCTTTAAATTCAGGAACAAAACTTTCAAAATTTGAATTTTTATTTTCTGGTTTTGAAATAGAGGAAAATACATTAAGTGAATTATTAATTGACATTATATATATTATTTTTATTTAAATTAGTATAAATTAATTATATTATTAATTAGTTTTAAATGAATAATAAACAGAAAGATTTTATTCATACTTCAAAATTTTATAAAGAAGAAAATAATAATGAAAATAATCAAAATAATGATATGTTTTTAACAATGAAAAATCCAGAATCTCATAAAAAGAATGTAAATATTATATTTGATGAAAGTTCAAATCAATCAGAAGATATCAAAACAAGAGAAATAAATCAAAATGAATATCATGATAATAATAAGGTTTTTAATAATAATAATAATAATAATAATAATGTTAATATAAATACATTACCAAAAGAAGAAATTATTATATGTGAAATCCCAGGTAATAGTAAAATATTAAAAACAAAAACAAACCCAGCATTTCCAATTGAATCAAAAATATCATTTAAAGAAGATTTTTATTCCCCAAAAATAAGTGGAATAATAGAAGAAAAAGAAAACGAAAATGAAAATGAAAAACTTAAAAGTAAAATAAATAGTAATATAAAAGGAAGTATAATAGTAGGACCTAAAAATTTAACAACAAATTTAGAATTAATAACAGGATCATATCTAAGTCATAATGGTGAAGATTCATATTTTCCTTGTTTTATGTGTGATAAATTTTATCAAATAAATGAAAATAATTTTCCTGGAAATGTTTGTCCTCATATATTTTGTAGTAAATGTGGAAAATTTTATTATGAAGAATTAATTGATAATAATGAAATTAAAATGAAATGTCCTAAATTTAAATGTCAAAGTATTTTAACAAATGATTTAATTAAAAAAATAGTAAGTAGAGCTCATTATGATAAATTAATTCAAAATATTGAAAAAACTGAAAGAAGTACTAAAAATCAATTTAATTTGGAAAATAGTATAAATGAAGAAAATGAGAAACAAAAAAAAGAACTTCAAAATTATATTTATGAACATGTTATTGATGTAAATTCAAATAAAAAATTTTATTTATTTAATAAAGCTAAAGTAATTTATTGTAATAAATGTTATGAACCTGCTTTATATTCAAAAAGTGGAAATAATTTTATTAAATGTTTAAATTGTGGAATAACTATTTGTAGATATTGTTTTAAACCTTTTATAAAAGATCATTTGGTAATTAGTAATGAAAATCATTGTAAAGTTTATTTAAGAAAAAGATATATTTCTCTTAAAAAACCTAATTGTTTTTCTGATTTTTTAAGAGAATTAGGTCTTGTTATTATTTCTTTTATTATGCTTTTTATTGGATTATTTTGTTCAATTCATACTTGCTTAAGTTGTGGAAAAAGAATATCAAATATTTGTGTTAAAATAATTATAACTCTTTTTTCTCTTTTATTTACAATAATTTTTTCTCCTTTTATTTTAATTTTATTTCCTTATTTTCCTGTATTTAATGAAATTTTTTATTAATAAATTGTATATTTTTTTATTGATTACATTTTTAAAAAATTAAACATTTTGTATAATTTATATAAATAAATTTTTATATTTTTTCCATTTTTTTTATTAATTATGATTATTTTTGCTTTTTTTTAATAATCAAACAATTTTATTATTTTATTTTGTTTTTTTTATAATAAAAAAATTTAAAAACCACTTTTTCTCTATTTAATATAAATTTAAAAAATATAATTTAAAATATTAAAAAAATATCAACAAAATGAATTACCCAATATATAATGACCCAATGTTTCAATCTCCTCAAACATTAAATATAGGTACATATCAACAAACATCTCCAGATTATATATTAGATAATTCTCCATATTATACAGAAATAGATGTATCAGAAAATATTATTCAACAAACAAAAAATAATATTCAAACATTTATTGCTAATTTAAAAGGGGAAGAAATACCAAATAATTATTATAATAGAAGTCTTGAGAATCCACATTTTAGATTTTCAAAAAGTAATTCAATAAATAAAAAACAAATAATTAGACATCATAATAATATGAATTATAATAATAATATTATAAATAATAGTATTAATAATAATTTAAATCAAAATAATCAAATTCCTTTTAATTTTCAAAGAGGAATAAGTCCAGTACCTTATGATTCAAGTAATAATAATTTTTATGATAATAGTAATGATTATAGTCCTTTTAGAAATAATAATCAATTTGAAATTAATGATGATTATAGAGAAAGAAGTGCTCCAAAAAATAAATTAAAAACAAAATTAATTAAAAATAAAATAAAAGATGAAAATAATAATTTTATGATGAATAAAAATTTGAATATACATACAATTAATATGAATAATAATATGGATAATATAAATATGCATTTAGATAATATGAATATGGATATGAATAATAATATTGATAATAATAATATAAATAATAATAATATGAACATAAATAATAATAATATGAATAATAATTCAGATGAAGAATATAGAAAAAAAAATGATCCAACAAGAGAAAATTTAGAAAAAGTTTTAAAAGAAACAATACAACAAAGAGATGAATTAAATAAAAATTATGAAAAAATTTTAAAAGAGAATGAAAATTTAAAAATAAGTAATGAAAAAATAAAAAGAGATAAAGAAACTTTAGTTTCTCATTTTGAAAATATAAATAGAGAAAAAGATGATTTAGAAAAGAATTTAAATGATATTCAACAACAAAATGATGAATTATTAAGAGAAAAAGAGGATTTAGAAAAGAATTTAACAGATACAAAAATTGAAAAATCAGAATTTGAAAAAAAATTAATGGGAAGTAATCAAGAAAAAGAAAATATTAAAAAGAATTTAGATATAATGAAAAATGAAAAAATTAATCTTGAAAAGGATTTAGAAGAAATAAAAAAAGAAAAAGAAAATTTAGAAAAGAACTTTTCAAATTTTCAAAAAGGAGAAATTGATATTAATCAATTACTTGGAGAGAATAATGAATTACAAAAAACTTTAAATAAATTAGCAAATGAAAAAGAAAATTTAATAAATGATTATAATGAAATGAAAGATGAGAAAAATATATTACAACAGAATTTTGATGAAATAAAAGAAAAAAATGAGAATTTACAAAAGAATTTATTAAATATAAAAGAAGCAAAAAAAAATTTAGAAAAAAATTTATCTGAAATTTCAAATGAAAAAGATATTTTAGAAAAGAATTTAAATGATATAAAAGAAGAAAATTCAGAATTAAAAAATAATGTAGATTCATTATATAAAGAAAATGAAACTTTAACAATTAATATAAATGAATTACAAGGTGGTGATAAAACAATATTACAAAATATAAATAATTTAAAACAACAAAAAAATGACTTGGAAAATAATATTAAAATATTAGAACAAGATAAAATAAAATTAAATCAAAAAATAAATGAAATTAATAAAGAAAAAGAGAATTTAATAAATAATATAGATGAAATAAATAAAGAAAAAGAAAGTTTAATAAATAATATTGATGAAATAAATAAAGAAAAAGAAAATATTGAAAAGAAAAATGAAGATTTAAATAAAGAAAAAACAAAATTAAAAGAAGATATTAAAAAATTAAATAAAGAATCTAAAAAATTAAAATTACAAAATGAAGAAAAAGATAAAAATGTAAATGAAGAAAAGGAAAAATTTGAAAAAGAAAAAGAAGAATTATTAAAACAATTTGAAGAAGAAAAACAAAAATTACAAAATCAAAAAAAAGATTTACAAAAATTAATTTCAAATGAAAAAGATAAAGCATTAAAAGAAAAAGGAAAATATCAAAAACAAATGCAACAAGAAAAAGAACAAATAATAAAAGAAGGAGAAGAACTTAAAAAACAATTTGATATAGAAAAAGAAAAATTTTTTAAAGAAAAAGCAGAATTAAAAAAGCAATTATTAAAAAGTATAAAAAAACCAACAAATGATATTAGTGAAGATAAAAAAGATAATGAAAAAGAAGAAATGCAAAAAAAAATATTTAACTTAGAAAATGAAATAAAAAATTTAAAAGCTTTAAAAGAAAAACCTAAATTAGATAGATCAAAATCATTATCAAAACAAAATGAAAAAGAATTAGAAAAAGAAAATGAATATAAAAAAAAAATAACAAATTTAGAAGAAGAAATTAAAAGATTAAAAGCATTAAAAATTGAAAAACCTAAAATAGAAAAAACAAAATCAGTAAATAAAGATGTAAATAAAGAAAAAGATAAAGAAAAAGAAAAAGAAAAAGATAATAATGAAATTTTAAAAAAAAAAATTGCTGATTTAGAAAATGAAAATAAACAATTAAAAGAAAATAATCAACAATTAAAAAAAAATTTAGAAAGAAAACAATTTGTTTCTAAAGATAAAAAAATTAGTAAAACTGATACTTCAATTAAAAATATTCAAAAATTTGATATTAATTCAAAAGAAAATGAAAAAAAAGATAATAAAAATTTTAAAAAAAATAAAAGATCACCAACAAATGAAAAAAATAATAGAGAAAGTGTAAATAGTATAAAAGATTTTGAAGTTGAAAAAACTAATTTACAAAATCAAATTAATAACTTAAATAAAGTTAAAAATGAATTAGAAGAGAAAAATAATAATTCTTCAAAGACAATTAATAATTTACAAAAAGAAATTGAAGATTTAAAAAAAATAATTTCATCAAATGAAAATAATGTTTCTTCTTCTTTAATTGAACAAAATTTGAATGAAATAAATGAAAAAAATAATGAAATATTTCAATTAAAAGATTCTCTTCAAAAAGCTAATAATAAAAATATAGAAAATAATGAAATAATAAATTCTTTGAATGAAAAAAATAAAGAACAAGAAATTAAAATAAATGAACTTCAAGAAAAAATTAATAAACCAAATGAAGAAAAAGAAATGTATTCAAATATTTCAAAAGAAAATGAAAGTTTAAAATCTGAAGTAAATCAATTAAAAGAAATTAATAAAAATTTAACAGAACAAATAAAAGATATTAAAATAAATAAAGAACAGAATAATTTAGAAAAAAAAGAAATAAATGATAATTCTGAAACAAATGAAAAAATTAAAGAATATGAAAATCAATTATTAACATTAAATGAAGAAATAAATAATAAAGAATTAGAAAAGCAAGAATTAAATTGTGAATTAGAAAAATTAAATGAAAAATTATTAGAAGAGGAAAAAATCTTAAATGAAACAAATTTAGAAAATACAAATTTAAAAAATCAATATGAAATAATTAAAAATTCAAATCAAGAATTAGAAGACAAAAATAAAGAATTTGAACAAAAAATAATTGAATTAACAAATAAAATAGAGGAAATACAACAAAATATATCAGAAAAAAAAGAACCTGAAAATAATAATACAGATGAAATGATTTTAATTCAAAGTCAATTACTAGTTTTATCAGATGAAAATAATAAATTAAAATCTGACAATCAAAATTTAGAATCAACAAATGAAGGATTAACAAAAGAATTAACACAATTAAAATTAGATTTAATGAAATTAAAAACAAATAAAAATGAAGAATTAAATAATTTAAATAATGAAAAAGAAAAAGAATATTTAGAAAAAATTGAAGAATCAAATAAAAAAATAAAAGATTTAGAATTTGAAAACAAATCAAAAGAAGATACAATAACAATGTTAAAAAATGATAATAAAAAAGTAACATCACAAATAATATTAGAACAAACAAAAAATAAAATAAAAATGGAAACATTAGAAAAACAAGTAAACACATTAAATGAAAACATAAAACAAAATGAAGAAGAATTAGATAAAAAAAACAATTTAATAGAAGAATTAGAAACTCAAGTTAAAAGATCAAAATTAGAAATGGACACAATACAAAAAAAAGTAAAAGAACAAACAGAAACTATAAAAAAATCAATAGAAAAATCAAAAAATGATTCAGAAACACAAACAAAAATGTTAAATGATCAAATAACAAATTTAAAAAATGAAAAAGAGACAATTTCAAAAGAAAAAGAAGCATTACAAATTGAATTAAAAGCATTACAACAAGCAATAAATTCAAGAGCAGAAGAAGATATAAAAAAACAAGAACAAATGGAAAGATTATTAAAAAGAGGTTATGATGAAAAAGATAATTTAGATGAATTAAGAAAAAAAAATTTAAATTTAAGAATGCAATTAATGGATTCTCAAGATGTTATTTATAGAGCAAAAGATTGTGTTAAAAAAGCACAATATTTTGATAATATGACAAAATATGGAAAAATTCTTATGAAAAGATTTCAACCTTCTAATTTTGAAGAACAAGAAGCAATTAATAAATTAACTTCTATGTTTAATGGAGCTTATAATACTAGTAAAAATTATCAAGGTTTTGATAAAAATGATTTTAATTATGAAGGTGTTGAAAAAAAAAAAGGAATTTTTGGAATTTTTGGATAATAAGTTTTTATTATATTTTTTGAATAAATTTTTTTTTTGTTTGATTATTATTTATTTTTTAATAGATAATTAAATTTAAAATTAAAAAAAATTTTTTTTATTTAAATTTATTTTTTCATTCAAAAAAAATATATTTAATAAAAAAATAACAATGTCAAATAGTTCTTCAAATCAATCATCATTAGGAAATAATAATGATAATATTCCATTACAATTTGAAACTTTATTAAATAATCCAAATGAATGGAATAATAATCCAATAGAAACAACACGTCATTGTTTTAAGCATTTATATACAATAATATTACAAAATCAAAAAAAAATAGAAAAAATTGAAAGAACAAAAGCAACAAAAAGTGAATTATCATCATCTTTAAATATAAAAGCAAATATTGCAGATATAATGAGAACATTTAATGAAATTGCTCAAAATATTGAACAAAGACCAACTAAAGATGATGTTCAATTATTATTAGATGAAAAAGCAAATAGAAGTGATATTAATAATATTGTTATGACTAGACCTTCTTTAGATGATATTAAATCAATTTTAGCAAATGGAGATATTAAAATTAATTTAAAATACTCTTTAGATGATTTAAATTTAAAATTTGTTTCTATTCAAACTTTTAATGAACAAATGAATAATAAAGCAAATAAAGATAATGTTATTGCTGCTTTACATAAAAAAGCTAATAAAAATGATATTCAAGATATTCAAAATCAAATTAATAATATGAATCAAAATGAAATTAATAAAAAAATTGTTGAAATTGATAATGATTTAGATAGGTTAATTGAAAATATTAAAAAACAATTTGCAAGTGTTAATACTGTCTTAAATAATTTAACTTCAAATAAAGCTGATTATAAAGAAATTGAAGGTATAATTACTAATACAAATAATGATAATAAAAATTTAATTTCTAAAATAAATAAAATTGATAATGAATCTAATCAATTAAAAAATGAATTAGGCATATTAAAAAATAATTTAAATTCTTTTAATTCATCAATAAAATTATTAGATGATAAAATAAAAACATTTTCAAGTACAAATACAAATGTAAATGTAAATGATAATATGAATTCAGTTTTCAATGATAAAATAAATAAATTAAATGATCAAATTTTAGAATTAAATAATACAATAAATAACAAAACACTTTCTCATAAAGATTTAGAATTAATTCATAAAAAAATAAATGATGTATCAAATAATACTTTATCTGCATCAAAAGCAGAAAATTATTGTTCATTTAATGATTTAGATAATTTATATAAATCAATTAAAACAGAAATGAAAAATAAAATAGATGAAATAAAAATATATACACAAGAATATATTAAAAGTTTTGATAATGATATTCAAATTTCATTGGATAAAAAAGCAAATATATCAGAAATAACACCATTAATTAATAATAAAGCTGATATTAGAGAAATAAGTCTTGCTTTAGATTCAAAATTAGATAAAAATGATATAGAAAAATTTCAAATATCAATTGATAATATATCAAAAGATTATCTTAATAAAATTGACTATGATAAATTTAATTCATTTGTAAATGATACTCAATTTCAAATTGAATCATTAAAAAATGATTTAATGTTAAAATCAAATATAAAAGAAATAATAACATATTTAAAAGGAAAAGCAAATATTGATGATGTAAATAAAGCTTTAATTGAAATTCATAATGAATTAGATTTAAAACCAACAATAAATGAATTTAATAATGCAATGGATAATCAAAATGGAATTAATAATGTTTTAATTAAAGAAAATTATATTGGAAAGTGGTTATGGATTTCAGGAGAAAAAAAAAACAATTCTTTTATTCCTTGGGAAATTCAAATAATGAATACTTCACCTGAAAATTTTATTTGGGAAAAAGATAGTATTAATATTAAAATATTTGAAAAAGGAATTTATTTAATTTCTTTATCTTTTTTTGTTAAAGAAAAACCTGAAATTCAAATTTTAATTAATGGCGAAGTTGTTATTAATCAATTTCAAGGTGGTCAATTTTTAATTAAAAATGAAAATAATTTAATTGAAAATGATATTAATAATTTAAATTTGGTTGATAATAAAATAAATATTAATTCAATTAAAGAAAATTGTATTACTGGAATTACTTTAAATAACTTTTTAAATTTGGAAGAAAAAAGTAGAATTTCTATTACTTATAATGGAAATAATAAAGTTAAAGGATTTTTAAGTTTGAAAAAAGTATGTTAAATTTATTTTGATTTATTTAATTTTTTTTTAATAATTTGTTTAATAAAAAATATAAAAATAAAAAATTAAAAATAAATTTATAGTTTATTATGTTTCATTTAAAAAAAAATATAATAAAATTATTTATATTATTTTAATAATAATATAAAAATATATTTTTAATTATCATTTAAATCATCAAATTCATCTAATGGATCAATAAATTTTTTACTTTTTTCTGTCTCAGGTTCTTTTAATAAGTTATTAAAATTTTCTTCATCATTTTGATTGTAAATATTATTTTGATTATTTTCATTAATGCTATTATTATTATTTTGTGAAGGAATATTTTCAACACTTTCATCATAAAATTCATTATTTTCTTCTTTTAAATTATCATCATTTTCTATTTTATTATTATTTATATTTTCATTTACTTTTTTCTCTTCTGTATTATTATTATTATATTTTTGATCTTCAACTGTTTCATTTAAAGGTTCTCCATTATTTTCAGTTTCCTTTTTATTATTTACTAAATGGTTTATATTATTTATATTATTATTTTCTATTTCATTCAATTTAAAATTAAAATTAGGTTTTCTTATTTTATTATTATTCTGAAAAGTATTATCTTTAAATTCAATAATATTTTTATTATTATCATTTTCAACAATATTTTTATTTTTCTGACTTTCATTTTCAATTTGATTAGTAAGATTTTTATTTTTTTCATTTTCAATATTTTTAATAAGGTATATATTATCTTTATTTTCTTTTTCAAATTTTTCAATTAGATTTTTAATTTTTTTATTTTCATTTTCGATATTTTCAATTAGACTATTATTATCTTTATTTTCTTTTTTATTATTTAATTCATTAATATTTTTATCTTTATTTTGAATAACAATATTATTTGATTGATTTGAATTTTTATTTTCTTCATTTTCAATATTAGTTTCATTAATATCTTTTATTTTTAAATTATTTTCATCTTCATTTATTAGTTTTTCATCTTCTTTTATTAATTTTTCTTCTTCTAATTTTTTAAAATTTTCAATTTTTTCTTTTTGTTTTTCATATAATTCATTTTCAATTAATAATTCTTCTTTTTCTCTTTCTTTTTTTTCAACTTCTTCAAAAATATTATTAGAATTTTTTTGTTTTTCAACCATTTCAGCAATTTAT
>JAEEGK010011386.1_pt1 | contig 20328 bp, 19 predicted proteins | sample 8958771 | NCBI WGS metagenome assembly JAEEGK01 (sample SAMN16246547, study PRJNA631951) | gut metagenome | biome: gut microbiome; feature: rumen; material: SC-attached | host: Bos | place: Iran: Karaj | collected 2018-10
TAACAATATGGATTCTTTAAGAAACTGCACTATCGCGCAGACAAGAGTTCTAAAACGCAATCACGAAGAAGCCAAAGAGAGAGCGATTAAAGAGTTAACTAAAGTAAATATGCAAGATCGAATGAATTATCGCCCACGTGCCTTATCTGGTGGGCAAAAGCAACGTGTCGCTATTGCGCGTGCGTTGTGTTTAGATCCTGAGATTATTTTATTTGATGAACCCACTAGTGCATTAGACCCAGAAATGGTTAATGAAGTCTTAGAAGTTATGAAGAAACTCGCTAATGAAGGTAGAACCATGATCGTGGTCACTCATGAAATGAACTTTGCGAAGAATGTCGCTAATAAGGTGATATTTATGGATGAAGGATATATTGTTGAAAGTGGAGATAGTAAAGAGTTCTTCAATCATCCAAAAGAAGAAAGAACAAAAGCCTTCTTAAAGAAAGCAAATATCAATTTTTGACAAAAATAATTCACATTTTTCTTAGATTTCTATAAAGTAAAAGTTAGAAAGGGAAAACATAATAACTATAATGTCAACTTTAGAACAAATTAAAGCAGCATACGAAGCATTCGTCGCTGAAAACGAAAAATTCGTTGAAAAAGGCAACAAAGCCGCCGCTGGCCGTGCTCGTAAAGCTCTTAGCGAATTAGCAAAACTCTGCAAAGTTCGCCGTCAAGAAATCCTTGAAGAAAAGGAAAAATAAGATTTAATTCTTAAATAGAATAAGAACTTTCTAAAAGAGAGTTCTTTTCTTTATATTTTTTGATAAGATATGGTCAAAGGAAATGTATAGGTATGGATAAAGAAATTAATAGACTAGTCTTACTAGAACAAGAAAGACAAAATAGAGGCATTGAACTTATCGCTAGTGAAAACTATGCGAGCAAGGAAGTGCGTGAATTATGTGGTTCAATACTCACTAATAAATATGCAGAAGGCTTCCCAGGACATAGATATTATGGGGGATGTGAAGTTGTTGATGAGATTGAAAATCTCGCCATTGAAAGAGTATGCAAGTTATTTGGTAGTAAATACGCGAATGTCCAACCACACAGTGGTTCACAAGCTAACGCTGCTGCTTATAGAGCGTTACTTCCTGAAGGTGGTAAGATTCTTTCTTTAGTCCTTAATGACGGTGGTCATTTAACACACGGTTCTCCTGTTTCTTTCTCATCCCATTTATATACATTTGTCCATTATCCATTAAATAATGGTCATTTAGATTATGACGCAATTGAAAAGATTGCTTTAGAAGAGAAACCAAATCTTATCTTGGCGGGCTACTCTTCATACCCATACACTATTGATTTCAAAAGATTTAAAGAAATCGCTGATAAAGTAGGTGCTTACTTCATGGTCGATATGGCGCATATCGCTGGTTTAATTGCCGCAGGACTTCATCCTAATCCAGTCCCATACGCTGATGTCGTCACTTCCACCACTCATAAGACATTAAGAGGTCCTAGAGGTGGCATTATTCTCACAAATAATGAAGAACTTATTAAACGCATTAATTCTGCGATATTCCCATATTATCAAGGTGGACCATTAGAACATATCATCGCTGCTAAAGCCGTTTGTTTTAAAGAAGATATGAGTGATGAATTTAAAGCCTATGCTAAACAAGTAATGATCAACACTAAAGCATGTGCGGATAAGCTTCAAGAATTAGGGGCTAAAGTCTCAGGTACTGATAACCACTTATTCTTAGTTAATGTTTTAGATACCTACGGTATTAACGGTAAAGAAGCCCAATTAGCGTTAGAGGAGATTAACATCACCACGAATAAGAATATGATTCCTAACGATACATTGTCTCCTGCTAAAACAAGTGGTTTACGTTTAGGTTTTGCCGCTGTTACCACTAGAGGATGCACTAAAGAACAAGCTGAACAAGTAGCGGTTATCATTCATAACTACTTAAGTAAACAAATAGATAAAGAAAAAGCCTTGACGTTAGTCCAAGAGCTTGTCTCCAACTGGAAAAAAATCCAAGATATCTGATAGCTAATTCTCAAAAAAATTATGACATTGTAGTGTTATAAATCATTGTTTTTATGACATTGTAGTGTTATAATAATAGTATGAAAAGCAAAGAATTAATTATTTATCACGGATCTGTTTCCATAATAGAAAAGCCTCAATATGGATTAGGCAAACCATACAACGACTATGGTTTAGGTTTTTATTGCACTGAGTCATTAGACCTTGCCAAAGAATGGGCTGTTGATGCAACTCATGATGGTTACGCTAACAAATATTGCTTAGATACCACTGGTCTCAAGATTTTAAACCTTTCTAAGGTCGGAAATGTTTTGCATTGGATTACAATTCTTCTCAAGAATCGTACATTTAATTTAAAGAATGACATAGCTAAAGCGGCTAAGGATTATTTAATTAAACATTTTTCTCTGCCTATTGAAGAATACGATGTTATTATCGGTTATCGCGCTGACGATAGTTACTTCGCTTATGCCGATGCTTTTATCAATAACACTATTTCAGTTCGTTCTTTAAAAGAAGCTTTAAGATTAGGTAATTTAGGCGAACAAGTGGTCCTTGTTTCTAAAAAGGCTTTTTCTCAATTATCATATTTAGGCTATGAAAAGGCTGATTCTTTCACCTACTACCCATCTAGAGAAAAAAGGAATAATGCTGCTAGAGAAGGCTACATTAAATGTAAAACTGCTCAATTTAAGTTAGACGATTTATTCCTAAACGATATTATGAAAGGAATCGACGAAAATGATCCACGCTTATAGAGAACAATACGCCGAAATCATACAGCACAAGACAGCAGAGATTTTTGAACTCGCTGTTTTAAACGAGAAACTCAACATTGACGATTTCGCTAATAAATTTGTTAATTCAGTCGTAGCAACAGCCTTTGAATCTATGGATCCAATCTATATACTTGGCAGATCCAGTAATGAATTAATTGCTTCGATTATGGACAAACCACCGGTTGACATCTATTCAGCAGCTTTCGCTTCTCCAGAGTATTGGGTAGGCTGGGTTTTAGGATACGCTCAAACCAGTCTTAGAAAGTCATTTAAAACTCTTATCAAAATCTTTCCTTGCAGTGAATTAATCAACTATTACTTCCCATATCATGAAATGGATATTGGTCAAATCATCGATGTATTTAAGGAAAAATTATCAAAGTACAGTCCATTAAAAGAAAGAAGAGAGGCAATGGGATTGAGCCAGGACGACCTATCACTATTGTCAGATGTTCCTGTACGCACTATTAGAGCGTATGAGCAAAACAAATTAGATATTAAAAAAGCCCAGGCTGACACTGTTTCTGCTTTAGCCAAGGCTTTGAGATGTTCTATTGATTATTTGATTTATTAGTTACTTTTCAAGTTTATTCTTAATAAGTATTAATGCCTCTTCAGGCATATCTGATTTATCAAGTCTAAGAGCGACAACTTGTCCGTTGTTATAGCCACGGCAATAGAACGCTCTTTTTGTTTCTAAATGTTTCATCTTTAAGAATGGGACTTTGTATCTGATTTCCGCTTCTTGATTGTCTTTAGTCACAATGTTGTATTGTTCTAAATGATCAGCATAGATTCTCATGCCAATTTCTTTAGTGTATTCCACCGCTTTCTTTTTAGCGTTATTAGCCCTGACCACTAAGAAGATGAAGAACAAGATAATGATAAGGAAACTAACAGCCACACTGATGATGATTGGTAAAATGGCGTCCTTAGGATTATTGATATTAAAGATCATATTGAGAGCCACACACATAAGAATGAGGGCTAATAAACCAATACCTAGTGGTTTATATAGAATATATAAGAACAATGGGACTGTTTCTTTGGTGTTGATGAGTTTATTTATTTTATAAGCATATTCAACATCTAATTCACTTGTTTGAGTATTAACATCGGCGACTAATCCAGCAGTCATGAATTTAGTTTTTGTTTCGTCTAGTGCTTTGTTCACTTTTTCATCATCACTCTTCACACTGATTTCAATATTGTTACCAGTTTTCTTTAATCTCTTCTTAACATTGAAATAGACGATTAAATCTGCAATAAAGAAGATAAGCACAATAAAGGTGATAAAGGTCATGATAGCGACCACTGTCGTTGTGGGACTTTCATATTCTGGGTCCACCACACCATTTGCATCGATATGCTTCATGTATTGCGTGACATCAACCCAAAAGACAATGCTTAAAGCAAGTAAAGCCACCATGAGCATCACAAAATGGAACACGTGTCTTTTGCTTTTCCAATAACTGTATTGTTTCATATTATTTCTTCTCTAACTCTGTACCCTTGTACATATAATCGTTCCAAGGGAAATTTTTCCATGTATTAAAGTGTAATCTATGCATCTCTTCAACGACAAGAATTATCTTGCCAACGACATGATTTTTTGGAATAAAGTCATAGATTTTTTCATTAACCGCGAGAGCGAATTGAGTAAGATCATTTTCAATAATTGGGGAATAGATAACACTGTATGATAAGTCAAAATGCCATGGTTGGTTATTTTTAATACCATCAAAATGGATACCGTCATGGTCGAATTTAATTTTGCCGTGTCCACATGGGATAGAAGTTTTAGAGTTGTCTTTGACTGGTTTATATTCTGGAAGCTCGCCTAAGTCCACTTCTTCTTGTAAACAGAAGTCTTTATTATCTCTAATTTCATGGATGACATTGACTCTTTCCCAATCCACCCAATCAGTTGGGGTATCAAATATCTTACATGTATCATCAAATGGATGGAAATCATAATAATCATCCATGATGGCCCCATTACCGCATTCTAAACATCTAATATATCTGTGCGCAGCGTCCATACGCATTTCTTTGCCACACTTTGGACATTTATAGAGCATGTCTTGCATATTGGTCATAATACGACCTTTGCTCTTATATTTAATACGAGCGGTCTTATTCCATTTATAGTCATCGTGATGGAAAGCTTCATTAATCTTTAAATCGATTTGTTCAGGTGTTAATTCCTTTAAATCTTCAGGAGTGAATAAAAGTGATAACGTAGCGTTAACTTTACCAATACGGTCATCAATACAAACTTTATGAGAGGTGAGATAAGCACCTTCTAATTTCATGAAATAAACAGGGATACGGTAATATTTTAAGAATCTACCAGTACCCGGGACGATTGGTTGGTTATGACCAAATATTGAGGATGTACCTTCTGGGGCAAAGGCAATTGTGCCACCACTTTTGATGATGCGGTCCATCGCTCTAATGCTCTTAGGATCGTTAGTGAAGTTTTTCTTTGGAATAACTTGTGCTTGTTTAAATAACCAAACGAATTTCTTTCTAAAGAATTCTTGATAGCCTGCGAGCATATTAAATTTATGAGGGGCAATTAAATTCTTTAAGAATAAATAGTCTCTTCTAGATTGATGGTTCCAAATAATAAAAGCTGGACCTTTATATTTATTGATGTCATCAATTTTCTTATAGGTCACATGATATTTAGGACCAAAGAATGGGAGTCTTGCTAAGACACCATAAAAGAACCAAGCGATACCACTTGGCGTTTTGTATTCTCTTTTAGCGAGTTGTTCTGCGATAGTTAGTTTTTCTTTTGCCATATTTTATAGTTAACTATCTTATAGTTTTTCACAAAAAATGAAAGGCTTTTTTATTTTAAATAAAAGACTTACTTGTGATTATTAGAATTTATCCGATTTGATTTTAGTGGTTCTAGAAGTATTAGGAATGCCTAATGTTTTAAGTTTCTTTAAAAAGAAATTAACTTGTTTACGGTCATTAACCATATAGTAGAATTCAAAACTATCATCTTCATCTTTGCTATAGAAATATAAGCGACCATAGTTTGATAAATCCGCATTACCTTTAATAGTTTCATCTAAGACAAAGTCAATTCTACTTAACTTATAGCGTTTCTTTACCACGTAATGATATTCACCATTGTTTTTATCAGTTGGACGATGGTCATCATAAAGGAAGAACTCATCATCAGTGACCGCGAGAGCGGCTTGTGAAAAAAGCTCATTTTCATTAAATTGATATAAGCCTGAAATAAAAGTTATGACCTTATCGTATTCGTCGAGATTAATTTTCATACCAATATTATATAGTATTAATAATATTTTTTATCATTTAAGTGAACATTTTTATATAAATGTGCTAATATCTTAACTTGGTTATGAAAGACGATACAGAAAAACTCATTGTTGCCACTCTCGATAAAATCAGACATTTCCTTCAAAGAGATGGAGGAGATGTATCTTTTGTTTCGTTCGTAGATGGCGTTGTTTATGTCACTCTTCATGGTGCTTGCCAGGACTGTGCATACGCGAACAATGATATTAAAGATTTAGTGGAAGTTATTTTACAAGAAGAAGTACCAGGCGTGACTGAAGTACGCTTATACGACCCAAATCAAGACTAATTGGGGTGTAGCCAAGCGGTAAGGCAGTGGACTCTGAATTCACCATTCACTGGTTCGATCCCAGTCACCCCAGCCACTTTATAAAAATAGCGATGCATCTGCACCGCTTTTTTTAGCTATTTGATTTAACGACGTCGTAGAAGCCTTCACCTTGGCTTGGGGTCATTGAGTAAAAAAGATTTAAGTTGGAATAACTGTTACCATCTTGAGAAACGTATCTATAGATGAGTATCACATAGTAGTTATTCATTTCTGTATAGAATAAATGTAATGACCATGGCATTGAAACATCACTATTTGAACTACCGATATTGTAGGTAAATAGCTCTTTACTGCGTCCTTCTACTTCTTCATCAAGTGAAAGGTTATCAATAGGAGTGTAGGCAAAGTCAGCGATAATCTCAAACTTTTCCTTTTTAAAGCCGCTTACATAAACCATTGTTTTACTATTTTCAAAGTCTTTATCTTCACTGACAGAATATCTAATACCATCCATGGTTTTAGCTTCTTTAAAGAAGTTTTCAATTTTACCTTCTTCTTTCATTTGGGCGATATAACTATTTGCCGAATTAGCGCTATTGTAGATATCTTCTCTATATTTAGCGCGGACTTGATAAGCGTATTGAACGATATTTTCTGCATCTACTTGTTTCATTCTGTAGTAAAAGGAAACAGTACCATTATTTTCACGAGTGACGTAATCCAAGAAGAAATTACCATTAGCGAAGATACTCACTTGAATAAATGGGTAAGTAGCGTACTCACTAGTATTATTTAAAACGATATAGTAATGGAAACTATCACAGTCTTGTTTGCTCTTTCTAAAGTTAGGGACACTGGTATAGTCTTTAATGCCTTTAATGGCATCTCTTAATAATAATTCTTGGTCTTTGTAGTAACGAGGTTGATATTCTTGCGCCACTGAGAATTCACACTTATTTTCATCAGTAGCCGCTTTCATGGCTTTTTCTAAAGTGTTGTATTTATTAGCGGCGGGAATAGAAAGTGGGCTTGGGAAATAACTAATGGTATAGATCACAAGGATAGTTAATCCAACACCTGAGAAGATACCACCCATAATCGTTAATTTCTTACCGTTAACGATTGGAGGGTTTTTCTTTAATCGTCTAATACCTCTCACTAAAAAACTAATACCTAAACCAAGAAGAGGAAGAATTAAACAAAGAGTGAAGATATATAAAATAATCGCCCCCGCTGTTGGTTCAACAGTGTGTTCGTACTTATCTTTGCAACTTGTTAATAACAAAGTCAGGATTGATATAAATAGGAGTTTTTTCTTCACAGTATCGGTCCTCTCGCTAATAAGACAAAGAAAAAAAGATTTTCTGCTAAAAATGATAACTTTATTTGGCTATCAATAAAAGAAAATATTCTTAAGTTAATGCGCTAAATTAATAATAAGAAACACAACGTATAAAAGTGTAATGATACTTAAGGCAATTATCTTACCAAGATATTTCTTTTTTCTTTCTAAATCCGTACATCTACCGATAATGACAAAGAGCCATGTGATTAGGATAATGACCGCCCCAACAATGAGGAAAATAGGGATTACGCTTCTAGCGAACTCATCAACATTCTTCGATGAATCAAATAGCTTTTCGTTAAATAACTGCCATTCATGAACAAATGTTTTTGCGTCTTCATTAGCCCAAATTGTAAATAAAGTAAAAATGGAAACAAAAACAATAAATAGCAACCAAACAAGAACGGAAAAAACACTAAGAATTGTAATAAATACTGGTAAAGCAAGAGTAATACCCGCTAGAGCAGTACCAAGACAAGTGAGGACAAAAAAGAAATTTGACCACTTATATAAAGCTCTACCTTTAACTGGATTATGAGGAAAATCGGTATGTCTCCTTTCTTTACGAGACATCTTTTTATTTTCTAACGGCTTTGGAGTATTAACACTACTATCGTTATCCATATCTACCAGTGCATGAGGTTTTTGCCAATTACTGTTTTATTGTTAATATCTTCTTCAAAGCAACGATAAATATCGTTAACGGAATTAATCTTGTTCTTAGATAAGACCATGATTGATAAGTCATTAATGACTTCTTTATTCTTAAGCATATTAGCGACAAAGGCAAAGTCTTCTTTATTGCTTCTAGTCACACCTTTAAGTGATAAGCCTTTATCTAAAACCACACGTGTATTAAGAGCGACCTTTTCTTCACTGACACCCATTAAGATAAGATCGGCGCCTGGGATGGCTAAATCAATCATTGTATTAATCGCTGATTCAGAGAACTTACCACCGACACTTTCAATTAAAGTATCAAACTTTTCACCGATATAGGTATCCGCTTTAGCGATTTTGGCTTTCTTAAAGCACGCTAGTTTATTATCATCAATACCAAAGACTGTTAAGTCTAAGTTTGGATAAGTATTAGTGAGCATGATATAGACGATATAGGCCATAATACCATCCCCAAATAACGCTAATTTTTGAACTTCATTAAAGTTAATTCTTCTAATAGCGGCGTGGGCCACACTTAATAGTTCAGAAAATACAGCGATAGAAGGATCAATGCTATCATCATATTTCACTAATAAGTCAGGAGTGCAGGTATAGAAGTTTCTTAAGAAACCATCCGCTGTAGAACTTCTAAAAATAGCTTTTGGATAATAGTTTTCACCTAAATCAGGACGATGGCATCTTCTATTGCTATTATCTTTTAGATAATTATCATCAACAGAGTTAGGAATAAGGATGACTTTATCACCTGGTTTAAATTTTCCTGTAGGATCTTTAACCACTTGACCCACTGCTTCATGAATTGGGGCTAATGGGTATTTATGATTTAAAACGTTAATATCGCGGTTACCTAAAAAATAACGGATATCCGCTTTACAGATGGCCATTGTATCGACTTTCACTAAAACAGTTTGTTCATTAATATCAACTGCATCAATGAATTCTTCAATGACTCCAGGAGATGTGACTTTGAAAATATTAACAAACATTAGAGAATAACCTCAGTTTTACCAATCTTTAATAATGCTTTGAGCATCATCAAGTCATCAAATGTTGTAATCTTAAAGTTTTGTTTGCTGCCTTCCACTAAGCGGACTTCTTTGCCAAGAGAAAGAACTAACTTCGCGTCATCAGTGACATCTGGAAGATTGTTCTTAATCGCATGTTCATGAGCATCTAAGATAATGGATAACTTAAATGTTTGAGGTGTTTGTCCTTGATAGAGTTCTTTTCTTAATGGAATATCACTAATGGATTGTTCGTCTTTAGAACGGACGATTGTATCACTAGCTTTAATGACGGTATCAACCGCACCATATTCCTTACAAACGGCAATATTATCAGAAATGATTCTTTGTGAGATTAATGGACGAGCGGCATCATGAATAAGGATGACATCATTATTGCTTGAAGCAATATTTTTCACTGCTTGTAAGCCGTTATAAACAGAGATTTGTCTTTCATTACCACCACTAACGACAGCTTTTACTTTCGCTAAGTCATATTGTTTGCACCAAACTTTAACTTGATCAACGTAAGTATCATTAGTGACAATCACGATAGCGTCAACGTCTTCGTGTACTTCAAAAGCTTCAATGGTATGAATCATTAATGGTTTTCCATAAATTGGTAAGAACTGTTTGGGTTTATCCGCATTACCCATGCGTGAACCACTACCAGCGGCTAATATTAATGCAATATTCATCTTGATGCCTCCTTATATTCTGTTTCTTTTTAAGTATTCTTCGTAACCCATCTGTAAATCAAGACCTTTGTTATAATGGTGCCCTACTTGTTTATCCACTGGAGGTGGAGTCATATATTCTCCATAGAGATTTCTTAAGTATGTATCATAGTCCTTTAATACATAGGCTTCTGTGTCTTCGAAAGGTACTTTCACAAATTCTTTGAACAAATTAGTGTCCATCGCCTCTCTTTTCATATTAAAACCAAAATAGTTACCCGCCATAACGGATTCTTCTAATGGTATTTTTCTCACATATTTTTCTACGTGCTTATTACGGTAATGAGCGATATCAAAGATATAGAAAAGACCAGCAACGATATTTAATAAGATGTCTTTAAACCATGTTTCTTTTCTAACTTTTCTTCTTAATGATGGTAGATAAGATAAATAAACTTGACGCCAGATATGTCTAACTTTCTTAGCAAGCTTTTCTCTTGGCATCATCTCTTTTGAGAAACCATCAATTGGGAAGATATCAATCCATACACCATGATTAATGCGATGGTTTTTATAAACATCTTCGATGAACGTTGTGGATGAGTCTCTTAATTTGCCATAGTTATAGATATAGCAAGGATCAGACATAAAGTTTTGAATGAAATATGGTGTTCCTTCAAACTCTTTTTGTAATTTAACAAAAGCGTCATAGTCTTTTCTTGGCATACCGACATCAATGTCATCATCCCAAGGGATAAAACCTTTATGACGAATTGCGCCTAATGCACTTCCGCCAACAAGAAAATATTGCAGATGGTGCTTTTCGCAAACCGCTGCAAAGGCTTTAAATAAATTTAACTCTTTCTTTTGTAAATCGTTCATGAACGTTTTTTGTGATAACAAAATGATAATATCTTAAATAGCAGATATCAAACAAAATCTATTGATATAATTAATCACCTTGCTCTTGAGTATACGTTAGTGTCATGGTAATTCCACTACTTGCTCTAATATATGCATTACACGCTGCCATACATGTGCAACTAGCCCATAACAAAGCGTTAATTATTCGATGTAATCCTCTTCATCAGCATATACAATGTCTTTGTCTAGGAAGGTAATTGCTATGGAAAAAGAAAATAAACAATCTATTACTTTAGAAGAATATCAAGAAAAGTACTCAAAGCCTGAAAACATTAAAAGCATGAAAGAAGAGCCCTGAACTTGGTCAGGGCTTTTTTGTTATTAGATTTCACTATTATCAGTTTCGTAATCAACAGCAACTCTTAATTCAAACATCGACATATAGAAGCTTAGATTATAGTAAGAATAACCAGATTCTGGGAATGTCACGCTGTAGCGGTAAACGCCATCTTCATAAGACAAGAAATTAAACTCGACATCTTTATTTGGCATATTTGCTAGAGCGAATGGATTGATTGTGACTGGGTGATTTTCCCCTATGAAAGGATCTGGTTCACCCCAGAAATATTGGCATAGTTCTAATTCGACAATATATTGGACATTACTTTGCACTCTATAATGTGTTTCAAAGATTTTAACGACTTTACTGCTTTCTTCTTCATAAATATTAGCGATTCTTAAACGATCAATATAGTAGATGTTTTTCCATCTAATACCTAGTTCATTTAAACCAATGTAGGCAATAGAACCAATATCTAGGACATATTCATCAGTGGTTTGACCAACTTCAAGCATCTTAATGACAAGATTATTATCTTTTAAACATAACGAATAATCATACACTGATCTAATGATTTGGACGAATTCACAGTTTTCTAATACTTCAGAAAATGGCTTATTAAGCAAATAACGATGGCGATAAGCATCATAGACAGCAAGCATTCTTTCATCTTCTTCGTAATATTCAAACACTATGTCGCGGATAGCGTCTTTATTAATATCAGAAGCATAAATCTTTGTCGCACCATTAAGAGTAACGAGTTTTTCTTCACCTAAATAAAGGTCATCTTCAGCAACGCTGAATGTGTCTTCGTATTCCACCAGAGTGAATCCAGGTTCTTCTGCTTCATTAGCGTCATACGCAAGTGCATCTCTTTCACCGCATTTAGGAACGACATTATGAATTGGATTAACATCAAAATAAGAAGCTATTTCAGTGATTGTAAATTGCGCGGAGGTTTCATCGTAGAAGACTGAATCTGGAATAATATTAAATTCTTCTCCTTCAATATCAATTGAACATATAGTTTCGCGGTTTAAGCAAGTTTCAGACTCATCATCAAAATTTAGAGTGATTCGTCTTTCATTAAGCGCGTCCATTACAATTTCATAACCATCAATTACAGAGCTGGAATTAAAAAGTAAGAACGCTTTTCTTTCAGGTGTAACTAGAGAGAAACCTTTTTGCAAGCAAGATAAATATTTATCACCATTTTTCAAAATAATGATGTCTATGTTGTCATAGATGTCAGTATTTGCACAAAGGCCATATATATGTCCATTACCGATTCTTTCATCTAAAAAGACATTGTCTTGACTATCGAATTCAAAATATAAGAAGTTAGAGACAGTAAAAGTCATTTCATCGTTAATTTGTAGATGTAATCTTCCAAAAGCATCATTATAAGAATTAACAACATTGGTCTTTATTTGATCTTCTACACTATGATCTTCTAAATCTTGTTTAAGACGTCTCTTAATAAAGTTTTCGGAATTAAAATCAACATCTTTACCTTGTTCATAAGCAAAATAAGAATAATAAACTGCTTCATTAATGCTATCGAACTTAGGTGTATATCCTTCTAAATTAAAATCGTAGTAGCGGTTAATGACGCTTGGTTCTTGAGAAGTGACACTACTAACGGACGATGAAAGATATGAAGGCTTACTTTTATCACTCTTCATAACGGTAGGAAGTAGCAATGCGGTGACTAATAAGGCTGCAGCGCCTAAAGGCACAAATAATAATGGGGATGTTCTATGCTTTTTAGCTTCTACATGAATGCTATCTAAAGAACTGATTTCTGGTAATGATGATTCAATGAGCTGAGCGCTATTCTTTTTAATTTCTTTTTCAATTCTTTTCATCTTTTATAGACTCCTTTAATCTTTTTGATCGCTTGAACGTAACGTAATTTCGCAGTTGGAACTGGGATATTTAGTAGTTCTCCAACTTCTTTCCAAGAAAGAGAGAATGTTAATCGATAGCCCACTACCATCTTCTCTTCTTTGGTTAAATCGTAAGGGAGGAAGTAATCCAATTGGCTTTCTTCATTACTCGCGCATATATCCTCTAAGACATCACTAGTTTGTTCACGCGAATGTTTCTTAGCAAAATCAATTGCTTCGTTTTTAGCCATTGCGCATAGATAAGCATGTAATGTCGAAGGATCGTTTACTTCGTTCCTTTTAGCGAGTATCTTCATAAAGACGTTTTGATAAACGTCATCGCAATCTTCTTTTTGATTTACATAAGTTGCGATGATGAAGTAAAGAAGCGCGCGATAGTTTTTATAAACAATAGCGGTTGCTTCTTCTTCGCCTTGTAGGAAAAGTTTGGCGGTTTTGATGGTCACGTTCATTTTGAAAGCTGCTTTCATAAGTAAAGACGTTTATAAATTAGAAAATGAATAAAGAATCTTTCAACAAATATCATTATATTTATAAATAACAAAAAAATCCTGATTTTCTCAGGATTTAATTTACTGTTTTGGTGGATCCGACGAGGATCGAACTCGCTACCTCCTCCATGCCATGGAGGCGCTCTCCCAGGTGAGCTACGGACCCACAGTGCGATATTTATTATACATTAATTCATTAATTAGACAATAAGAAATTATGAGTTTTCGTTGATTATCTTCCAATTAATGAATTCTTCAAGTATTTCATAGAGCTTAAGATATCTATCGTTGATAGGTCCAACATGTTCACCAAGTTCCATAACTTTGTTATCAGTTGGGTTATATAAATCCCAAGAAGGTAGACCTTCACCATTTGGATTACCTGTTTTAGCAAAGTTAGTCCAATAAGAGACCATTGTGTCCGCTAAAGAGAGGTCAGTTTCATCATAACAATATTTACGGGCGGTGTTTTTAACGTTGCCGTAGGCATAGATAAGTTCACCAGCATGATAATTACCATGATAGCCATTTTCTTTAGTGAATTGATAACGGTAAACAGGTATACCACTTTGATAAGCCATATTTGACCAAGAATGATGTGGTTGGATAAACCAATAAACAGAGAAGACTTCATTAAAGACATTGAAAGCGTCTTTTTTAATATCTTCCTCGTAAAGACTATAAATCTTTTGGGCGGTTTCTTTGTTGAATGTCTTTTCTAATCTAGATAAGATATTACCCTTATTTGTGGGATTTAATAAATAAGTAGGAATAACGAAAGCATCAGCTTCTTTCACGTTATAACCATTTAATAATACTTCTTCATTATTTTCCTTATATAGATAGACATCATATGGATCTTTACTTAAGGCATAGCCATCAAGAGTCATAGATTGATTTTCATATTTAGTTTTTACTAATTTAGAAGCACTGACTTTTCTTAAATCTTCTATAGAAGAACACTTTTGTTCTTTCATGATTTTTTGCCCCACTTCTTGAGCATCTTTCATTGGGCGATATGTATGTGGAGCTTTTTTAACCACTAAAGAGCTAGATTCACCAATCGCTCTTTTAAATAAGCCTTTGGCTAAAGGAGAAGTGCATAAAGCGGAGATACTAGAAGAACCCGCGCTTTCTCCAGCGATAGTAATGTTGTCTTTATTCCCACCGAAGTAAGAAGCATTATCATTGACCCATTTAAGCGCCATAACTTGATCTAGTAAGCCATAGTTACCAGTTGTGTGATTTGGAGATTCTTTTGCTAAATCAGGATGAGCAAAATAACCAAAAACACCTAAGCGGTATTGGATGGTAATCATGATAACTCCACGCTTCGCAACTTCTTCGCCGTTGATATCATCATTAGCGCTTGTACCAGTAGTTAAAGAACCACCATGAATATAGAACAAAATTGGCAAATTAGTGGACATGGTATTTGGTTTCCAGATATTTAGATATAAAGAATCCTCACTCATGTTTTGCACAGGAGTCATCCTATAATCAGGGTGCCAACCCTTTTCAGAATAGATATCCACTAAGGAGTTTATCACTGCGGGTTTATCTGGTTGCATGCTTTTAGGAGCAAACTTATCACATTCTTTAACACCTGACCAATTATCTAATGGTTGAGGTTCTTTCCATCTTAATTCCCCGACTGGTGCTTTAGCGTATGGAATACCAGCGTAGACTTCGACACTTTTATCTTTATTAAAAACGCCTCTAATATCACCATTAGCTAGATGCATCACTTCTGTATGTTCTGGGTTTTTATTTTTAACTGCGCTTTTAGCCTCGACAGTTGGTTTGGCTAATGGTAAAAGAATAATGTTTAAAAGAATAAAAGACACCCAAGGAATGAACTTAAAAAGTTTTCTTTTATTACTGAAGTAAATAGTTGCTCCTAATAATATAACAATATTAATAATGGATAATACTAAGATAATGATTGGTCCGTTCGCTAAATCTAAATAGAAAATGACTAATGCACTCAATATTAGAGCGAGAAATATTGAAACCACTAATGGGATAATTCTTCTTTTCTTCATGGGGGTATTTTACCATGATATTTTAAAAAATATATAGATATGCTTTAAAAGAAAAAGGATTCAAAAAATGAATCCTCTTTAATCTATCTTGGCGCGCTTGAGACGATTTGAACGCCCGACTTCTTCCTTAGGAGGGAAGCGCTCTATCCAGCTGAGCTACAAGCGCGTGACAAATTGTTTATTTGTCGTAGCCGTTTGGATTGTTGGACTGCCATCTCCAGGAATCACGGCAAGCATCTTCGATAGTAAGTTTGGTCTTAAAGCCCATTTCTTCATAAGCTTTACTGACTTCAGCGTAGTTTTCATCAACATCACCAGGACGTCTTGGGCAGATAACATATGGAAGTTTCATGTTATTAGCCTTTTCAAAAGCTTTAACGAGCTCTAAGACGGATGTGCCTCTACCAGTACCTAAGTTATAAATCACTAAGCCTGGTTTTTGTTCGAGTTTCTTTAAGGCGCATAAATGACCATGCGCTAAATCGACAACATGGATATAGTCTCTAACACCAGTACCATCCACTGTTTTATAGTCGTTACCATAGACATTTAAGTGAGGACGTTTACCGACCGCCACTTGGGTGATATATGGCATTAAGTTATTTGGGATGCCATTAGGATCTTCACCAATTAAGCCACTTTCATGAGCACCGATTGGGTTAAAGTATCTTAAAATAGCGATATTGGCTTCCTTATGTTCTTTAGCGTAATCTTTTAAAAGATATTCGATATCTAATTTAGTTTGACCATATGGGTTAGTGCAGCCACCTACTTTATCAGTTTCTTTAAGTGGGACGTGTTCAGGAACGCCATACACTGTCGCAGAGCTAGAGAAGACTAAGTTAGTCACTTTGAATTCATCCATGAGTCTAAGTAAGACCTTACTACTACCGACATTGTTATCAAAGTATAGTTGTGGTTTAGCGACTGATTCCGCGACACTCTTAAGACCGGCAAAGTGAATGATGTCGGTGATATTTTCTTTTTGGAAAACTGCCTTGAGCTTTTCATAATCACAAACATCGACTTCATAGAATCTTGGTGCTTTGCCTGTAATTCTTTTAATTCTATTTAAGACTTCTGGTTTTGAATTAACGTAGTTATCAACGATAACAACATCATAACCATTATTTAATAATTCAACGACTGTGTGGGAACCGATATAACCTGTTCCCCCGGTAACTAAAATAGCCATAAATAACCTCCTATAGCCAAATATATATTTTATTTAATAAGCGCAAGGAATTCATCTTCGTTTAAAACGGTAATTCCTAAAGCTTGTGCTTTATCTAATTTACTACCCGCTTCTACACCAGCGATCACAACATCTGTGGCTTTAGAAACAGAACCGGTCACTTTAGCGCCTAAATTTTCAAGTAATTCAGTGGCCTCTTTTCTTCCATAACTAGATAACGTCCCTGTTAAAACCACTGTTTTGCCTGAGAAATAAGAGTCCGCAGCCGAAACCGTTGAACCCTTATATTCAAAGTTCACATTTTGCGCTTTTAAAGCGTTAACTGTTTCCATATTTCTTTCATCGGCGAAGAAGTTAACAATGCTTCTAGCGACAACTGGACCAACATCAGCGATTTCTAATAACTCTTCTTCACTAGCAGCGATTAAATTATCGATATTGAGATATTTTCTCGCTAGTGTTTTAGCCATCTTAGCGCCTACTTCTTTAATGCCTAAGCCAAAGAGCACTCTTTCTAAGGAATTAGCTTTACTATTCTCAATAGCCTGGATAAGATTATCCACTGATTTAGATTTCCAACCATCTAAAGAAATGATTTCTTCACGGTGTTCATATAAAGTATAGATTTCACTGACTTTTCTAAAGAAACCTTGGTTAAAGAATTGTTCTGCTACTCTTTCACCTAAGCCTTCAATATCCATAGCGTCCTTGCTAGAGAAATGGATGATGCTTTCAATTTGTCTAGCGTCACAGTGTGGATTTAAACAGAAGTGCATTGCATCTTTCTTCACCAAAGGTGAACCACAGACAGGACAGTTATTAATCATCACAAATGGGATTTCTGTGCCTGTTCTTCTTTCTATGACTGGTCTAACGACTTCTGGAATAACATCGCCCGCTTTACGGATGACGACATAGTCACCAATCTTTAAGTCTTTATCTTTAACAAAGTCTTCGTTATGGAGTGTCGCTCTTTGCACCACTGATCCCGCTACTCGTACTGGAGTTAAAACAGCATTAGGGGTAATCTTACCAGTTCTACCGACAGTGAAGATGATATCTTCTAATTTTGTAATAACTTCTTCAGGCGGGAATTTATAAGCAATTGCCCATCTTGGGGTTTTCGCTGTATAACCAAGCTTGTCATATAATGACATATCATCAACTTTAATAACGATGCCGTCGATATCATACGCTAAGGTAGGACGTTTTTCGGTATATTCATCAATGTATTTAAGCACTTCATCAATGCCGTTACATAATCTTCTTTCAGGGTTTGTTTTGAAGCCAAGAGAATCCGCCATTTTGAGAGCTTCGCTATGGTATCTAATACCAAAATCAGCGGCATTAACAAAGTAATACCAGAAAGCATCTAAGCCACGAGAAGCAGCGATAGAACTATCAAGTTGTCTAATACTACCAGCCGCAGCATTTCTCGCATTAGCGAATAATGGTTCGCCAGTTTGTTCTCTTTCTTTATTTAGTCTTTCTAAGGACTTCTTAGGCATGAAGACTTCACCTCTAATTTCAAAGTCTTCGTTTAAATTGATGTGAGACGGTATTGATTTAATGGTCATGACATTAGCGGTCACATCTTCACCAGTAGTGCCATTACCTCTAGTGGCAGCATACTCTAAATTACCATGATAACTGAGTGACATACCAAGACCATCAATCTTCATTTCCGCCATATAGGTGACTTTATCTAAGCCAGTGATTTCTCTGACTTTCTTATCAAAGTCTCTTAAGTCATCTTCGTTAAAAGCGTTAGCTAAAGAAAGCATCATTCTTTTATGACTGACTTCTTTAAATTTATCTTGGACAATGCCCCCTACTCTTTGGCTTGGGCTTAAAGGAGAACGATATTCAGGATTATCATTTTCAAGCATGATTAATTCTTGCATTAGGCGGTCATATTCCGCATCGCTTACAGATGGATTATCTAATACATAGTATTCGTAGTTATATTTCTCTAATAAATTACGAATCTCATCTATTCTATCTTTGACACTCATGCTTCATGTCCTCCCTTAGAAACACTTGGATGGGTTCCTAATATTGATTTTTCTCCATGTTCTTCGAAATTAACTTTAATGATGTCATCACCTTCTAAGGCAACAACAACACCTTTACCGAGCTTTTTATGAATGACAATATCACCAACTTTCCAATCAGTGACATCGTTAGTGACATCATCAAAAATTGGAGCGCTTGGTTTCTTAGGTTCATTTTCAAAATCTAAATGATCACCATCATCAAAATGATACACCTTTGGTCTAGATGGTTGAAGACGTGGACCACTATGGAACATATTGTCTCTATTCTGCACCACTTCATTACCAGATTCTTTTAAGAATTGGGAAGGAATTAAACTGCCTTGTAAGACATAGGAATAATCCATGGCTAAGGTGAGATAGAGTTTCTTTTTCGCTCTTGTCATAGCGACATAGGCTAATCTTCTTTCTTCTTCCATAGCGATATAGCCACCTTCAAGCATCGCTCTTTGGTTAGGGAAAACACCTTGGTTGAATCTCAAAACAAAGACCACGGGGTATTCTAATCCTTTTGCAGTGTGCACTGTCATTAAGGTGACGTGATCACCATCAATAATTTCATCTTGTGCACTTAATAAGGCAATGTTTTGTAAGTATTCATCAAAGGTGGATGATGGATTATTTTTTAAGAAGTGACGGATATCTTCAAACAAGGCTTTGACGTTTTCAATACGTTCATCACCATCATCTTCTTTTCTTAAGTGTTCTTGATAGCCAACTGACCAAATCATATCTTCTAAGATTTTAGAAAACACTTCTTCGTTCTTTTTAATATCTTCTCTAGCGATATCAATGAGCTTAACCATGCTCTTAAGAGAATTGATTAAAGATGTTTTGATTTCTGAATCTTTAGGATCAACATCTTGGATATATTCATACATTGATTTATTAGCGAGGCTAGCTTCATTCTTTAATAAGTTTTCTGATGTTTCACCAAAACCTCTTTTTGGAACATTTAAAATACGTGAGAAAGAAATATCATCTTTGACATTAACGATTAAATGGAAATAGGCTAAAACGTCTTTGATTTCTCTTCTTTGATAGAACTTTGTACCACCAAAGATTTTATATGGTATTTGATAACGGGTAAGAGCCGCTTCAAAGTCCATGGTGATGTAGTTAGAACGATACAACAAAGCAATATCGCTATAGTTATATCCACCATAGGTTTTAAGTTTATTTATTTCTCTAGCAACATAATCAGCTTCTAGTCTACCTGAAGGTGAACAGTTAACAGTAATTGGTTCACCGCCTAGTTCATTAGTGTATAAGTTTTTTGTCACTCTGAGTTTATTATGGGCAATGAGTTTATTAGC
>JAEEGK010011388.1_pt1 | contig 20325 bp, 9 predicted proteins | sample 8958771 | NCBI WGS metagenome assembly JAEEGK01 (sample SAMN16246547, study PRJNA631951) | gut metagenome | biome: gut microbiome; feature: rumen; material: SC-attached | host: Bos | place: Iran: Karaj | collected 2018-10
TCGCTGAGCCAGGCAGGAACGCTCACCCCTACCCCAGGCCACTCGTTCGAGGTGCGCTGGGCATAGCCGTGTACCATCAGCACGCGGTCGTTGAGCCATATCTTGCCTTCGCCGAAGCGGGTCTTGCGGAAACCCGTGCGGGTGATGACCTTGTCAAACCCTCCCCCTTGACCCTCCCTGTGGAGGAGGGAAGTAGATAGGCTTGTCTTAACAGTATAAAGATAACCGTAGCCCCATGACCAGAAATGCAGACCTTCTACCTGTTGCTGGGCTTTCACAATGCGCGTCTCACCAGGTTGCATCGTAATAGGCTCACTGTGGAAATTCGCTACTTCCTTACCCTCAGCATCAAGCACTTGGACATCATATATAAATGTATGCGATGTAGCGTCCTCGTTCTTTACTTCTGACTCAGCATGAATCACAGCCTTGTGGTTAGGAATGTCGAAGTCGGTCGCATAGATATAGGTGCCCGTGGTGCCGAGGTTGGAGTAGAGCGGCAGCGTCTGGTAGAGACGGCCCGTCACGTGCAGCCACACGTTCTTCGGAATGCCGCCGTAGTTGGCATTGAAGTTCTTGTCGTTCCACTGGTAGCGGCTGTCGTGACGCCGTGAGCGGTACGTCCAGCTGTTGTCGCAACGCACAGCCAGCACATTTTCACCCTCCTTGATGTACGATGTCAGGTCGAAGCCGCAGGCCATCACCCCGTTCTCGCTAAAGCCTAAGTGGTGACCGTTCAGGTAGAAGTCAGCCCCCTGGCGGACGCCCTCGAACTCGATAAATACCTTAAGCCCCCTCCCAGCCTCCCCCGACTGGGGGAGGTGTTGCTGTGCATTGGGGCTTCCCCCCAGTCGGGGGGATAAGAGGGGGACCTTGAAGGTTTTCCTGTACCAACAAATGGTGTCCGTCAAATCCACAATATCCTTACGGAACGCCTCGTCGCCATTGAAGGCATAGGGCAGCGTCACCCGTTGCCACTGGCTATCATCAAACTCTGGCTTCGAAGCCTCCGGCACATCGCCGATGCACAGCCGCCAGTCGCCATTGAAATTCAACCGCTGTCGCTCCACAGCCTGCACGCCACCAGCGAATAGCGTCAAGAGCAGGGCGGCAATCGTAGTCAAGGTTAGTCGTTTCATTTTCTGATTTGCTAATAAGGGGTGACCGCTTTGGTCACCCCTTATTTCCATTAGTATCCGGGATTCTGCCAGAAGCCGTCGGAGGCGGTAGCGTACTGGAGGACGCCGTTGGCATCCTGCTGTGCAGGTGCACCTACCTCGTTGGTGACGGCAATCATCTGAGCCTCGGGGATGGGGCGGTAGTAGTGCTTGACGTCGATGTTGCCGGCAGCCTGTCCGTTGTACTTCTTCACGCGCTCTAACAGGGTGTGTGTGCGCTTCAGGTCGAACCAGCGCTGCTGCTCGCCGCAGAGCTCGAGGGCACGCTCGTCGAGGATGGTGTTGATGTCGACGGTGCCGCTGATGGTGTTGTCCTGTCCCTTGATGGCACGTGCCTGGCGCAGCTGGTTGATGGTGGCAAGGGCATCGCCGCCGTTCTTGAGCTGGCACTCAGCCTTGATAAGATACATCTCGGCCAGACGGAACACGATGGCGTCGCGGTAGGAGATGTCGTGCGTGGGATAGGTGGCGTTGTACTGGTCGTCGAGGAACTTCTTCAGACCGGGATATGACTTCCAGCCGCCGATGTTGACGTTGTTGTAACGTTCGTCGCCATAGACGTCGGACACTTTCTTGGCGGTCTGCGTGGGAACGGCCGTCAGGGCGTTGGAGTCGAAGACGGGGATGTCGCCGCCCGACAGGAACTGAATGCGATAGCGGCCCTTGGCCCAAGCCTGCTTGGCCTTACCCTCGGGCGAGTCGCCGTCCAACGGACAATAGTAGATAGCGGTGTCGCCTTGGTTGAAGTAGTTGCCGTCGGCAGCGTATGCCACAGCGGGGTCGGTCATGAACTGTCCCATGTTGGGATAGTGGCTGGGGCGGTTGCCCTGCAGTCCGTCGGGGATGTTGTAGTGGGTCATCATGGTAGCATCGCAACGCTGGTCGGTGGCACGCACGGCCTCGAAGCTCTTCCAGAGCCACGGAGTGGTGGTGTAGCGGGTGAAGCCACGTCCGTAGGGCGAGTAGTACTTGGCCACGTCGACCTGCTGGCCGGTGAGCTTGCTCTTGATGCTGGCGGTCGAGGTGCCGAGCACGCGGACGAACAGACGGTCGTCGCCTGTGCCGTTGCCGCCTACGTCGCCCGAGTTACCGTTGTTCCACATGGGAACGAACATGAGCAGCATGGCCGAGCCGCCTCGGCTGTAGCCAGTACGGGTGATGAGCGAGTTGAACGACAGGTGGTTACCGTTGGCATCGGTCTTGTAGCGGTAGGGGATACAGTTCTCGGTGGTCAGGTTGTTGTTGTAGGCAACGCCCCAGATGGCCTCGTTGTTGTCCTGCACGGCCTCGTTGTTCATGTTCCAGGTGTCGCTGTAGCGGCTGTAGAACGAGGCACCGCTGTTGGCGATGACGTCCTCGGCAGCAGCCTGTGCTATCTGGTAGAGGTTCGAGTAGCCCTCGACGGCGCTGTTGCCCAACCAAGAGGCAGCATACAGGGCGGCACGGGCCTTCAGGGCCTCGGCAGCGTAATAGGTGGCACGTCCCTGCTCGCCACCGTCCTTCTTCTTGGCCATAAAGTTGGCAGCCTTGAAGTGAACCATCGACTCGTCGATGTCCTTCAGGATGTTCTTGTAGACCTCAGCCTCGGGCATACGGGTGGGTGTGGTGGTCTGAGCGGTGACGGGGGCATCGTTGTAGGGAATGGGACCCCAGGTAGCCACCATCTGCAGGTAGTAGAGGGCACGCAGGAACTTCACCTCGCCGAGGTACTGTTCCTTCTTGGTGTCGGTGATGTTGGTGTTCAGCGGAATATACTTCAGCGCGTTGTTACAGACGTCGATGGCGTCGTAGAACATTTCCCAGTAGTGGTCGAGCACGGCGTCGTCGGCGGTGTTGCCGTCGAGCGAGCGTGCCGTCAGGTTATAGGACGTTAGCGACTTCTGCTTGTTGTCGAATCCGGCAAGGAACAGGTCGCTGCCACACTCGGTGAGTCCCAGTCCGGCCTCCTTGCCCCACCATCCGCGTGTGTAGGCGTAGCATGATTTCACCAAGCCCTCGATGCCGCTGACGGTGCTATAGGTCAGGTCGGCCGTCATACCCGTCTTGTTGTCTTCGTCCAGGAAGTCGGAGCACGACGTGAATCCTGTTGTCAGACTGGCGGCAGCTATGATAAATGCAAATATCTTTTTCATATATTCTAATGTTTCTTATATTCTTAATTCTTAACTTAGAAAGACACGTTCACACCGACGACCACCTGCTTGGCCAAAGGCCAGTTGATGCTGCCGCCACGCTCGGGGTCATAGTCGTCGACGCTGGCGAAGGTGAAGTAGTTCTTCATTGAGCAGTAAATCTTGGCACTCTCCATGTGGATAGGCTTGAGCCACTTCTTCTCGAGGTTGTAGCTCAGGGTGATGTCCTTGATCTTGAAGAAGTTGATTTTCTCGTAGAGCAGCGTTGAGGCATACTGGGTGTAGAGCTTCGACAGCTCGTTGTCGTTGGTACCCGGCGAGGGGAACTTGGCACCCGTATTGTTGGGGGTCCAGTAGTCCACTTCTGCCCAGTTGGCATCACCGTCGTTCAGTCCGAGGGCATTGTTCTTGTCAAAGGCGAAGTATCCGCCCAGACGTGCCATACACTGCAGGGAGAGGGCAAAGTTCTTGTAGCGGAAAGTATTGGTCAGACCAAGGATGTGGCTGGGCGTGCGCTTGTACACAATCTTGTCGTCCTCGTTAATCTTGCCGTCGCCGTTCTGGTCGACAATCTTCAACGTACCCGGTGTGCCGTACTTGGTGAGCGGAGCGGTGAACTCGATGCCCTTGGCCTGGTAGCCGGCCACGTACTGCTCGTACTCGCCCACGTTCCAGATGCCGTTGGTCTCGTAGTCATAATAGGCCGAGAGAGCCTCGCCGACGATGAGTGCGGTGGTGCCGTCGATGTTACGCTCGAGGTTGTCGGCCAGCTTCACGATTTCGTCCTTCTGAGTGGTGTAGCTGGCGTTGATGTCCCACGTAAAGTCCTTGGTCTTGACAGCAAGGGCGTTGACGCCAATTTCGAGACCCTGACCCTTCGACTCACCGATGTTCGACAGTACGCTGGTGAACACCGACGATGCGGGTGCGCTCTTGTAGTAGAGCAGGTCCTTGGTCTTGGTATTGTAGTAGTCGATGGTACCGTTGACACGACCGCCGATGATACCGAAGTCGATACCGATATTGATGCTCGACGTGGTCTCCCACGACAGGTCCTCGTTACTCATCGACATGGGGATGAACGAGTCGCTGGAGCCTGGTGTGGTGGCACTGACGGTGGCCAGCGTCTGATAAGGGTTGACAGCGGCGTTACCCGAGATACCCCAGGCCACGCGCAGCTTCAGGTTGTCCAACCACGACTTGGTGCTCTCCATGAAGCTCTCCTCCGTGATGCGCCAACCGGCACTCACCGAGGGGAAGTAGCCCCACTTCTTGCCCTTGGCCAGCACTGACGAACCGTCGGCACGCAGCGAAGCCGAGAAGAGGTAGCGGTCCATGTAGGTGTAGTTCACGCGGCCGAAGAACGACAGCATGGCCTGCTTGGTGTAGTTCGAAGAAGGCGTCTGGTCAGCCGAAATCTTCGTCACGTCGTAGAACTCCTGGTTGTAGTAGTGCTCCTTGCCGGCGGTACCGTTGTAGCCCAGTCCCTCGCGGACGTCCTGGCGCAGTTCGTGGCCGAGCAGGAATCCCAGGTCGTGCTTCTCGTCGAGCGTGACGTTATAGTTGGCGGTGTTCTGCCAGGTGAGGATGGTAAAGGCGTCCCACGAGTTCGACATATAGGTGGTCGATGGAGCCTGGTAGCGTCCTGCCGACTGGTAGTCGTTGTACTGGCCTACGCGACGGTTGCGGCGGTCGACGGCCAGCTGTGTCTTCAGGGCGAGGCCCTTGATTGGGGTAATCTGCAGATAGGTGCTGCCCATGAAGCGGGTGCTCTCAATGTGCATCTTGTAGTTGTCGCCCTCGTCCATCAGGGGGTTCACATGCGAAGAGTACCACACGTTGGGTGTCTCGTTGATGCTGCCGTCCTCCTTGTAAGCCTGTGTGAGGCTGGTCATCTTGCGCGCGGCGTTGAACACCGAGGCGTTGCGGGCGTTATGGCTGCGATAGGTGAAAGCCAGCGAGCCGCCCACCTTGAAGTACTGGTTGATGATGTGGTCGAGGTTCAGGCGGCCGTTGTAGCGGTCCATCTCGTCGTGCTTCAGCAGTCCCTTGTCGTACATAGCAGCCAGCGACAGGCTGAAGTTGGTCTTGTCGTTGCCACCGCTGACGCTGGCCTCGTAGTTCTGCGAGGTCGAGTTCTGCAGTATGGTGTCGTACCAGTCGGTGAAGTCGCCGTTGTTGATGAGGTCTACCACCTTGTACTTGTCGTTGCCGGCAATGGTGGTGGCACCAAACACGTCGTCAAGCGATACGTTCGACGTGCCCCAGTTGCCCGATGCCAGGTCGGCCTGGTAGTTGGCACGGTCAATCCAGCGCCTCACCTCAGTCTGGCCGTACATGCTCTTGACGGCCGAGGTGGGCGACTTCATGGCCAGATAGGCCGAGAAGTTGATGCGCGTCTTGCCCGCCTGGCCACGCTTGGTGGTGATGATGATGACACCGTTGGCGCCCTTCGTACCGTAGATGGCGGTTGAGGAGGCATCCTTCAGAATGTCCATCGACTCGATGTCGGAGGCGGGAATATCCAGACTTCCGGTGTACTCCACACCGTCGACGATAATCAGCGGCGAGTTGGAAGCCGTGATGGAGCGGTTACCGCGCAGGGTGATGCTCACAGCCGATCCGGCCTGACCGTCGCCCGAGATGAGGTCTACACCCGGCACCTTGGCCTGCATGGCCTGCAGGGCATCGGGGGCGGCCACCTGGGCAATGTCGTCGGTCTTCACGCTGGCTACGGCACCCGTCAGGTCCTTCTTCTTCATGGTGCCGTAACCCACGACCACCACTTCGTCCAGACCCATAGCGTCTTCCTGGAGTACAATGTCCAGACTGTTCTTGCCGGCTACCGAGACTTTCTGTTCCTTGTAGCCCACATAAGAGAATTTCAGGACACCGCTGTTGGGCACTTTCTGAATGGTGAAGTTACCGTCGAGGTCGGTCACGCCGCCAATGGACGTGCCGTCGACAACCACACTTACGCCAATCATAGGTTCGCCCGTTGCGTCCTTCACCGTGCCGGTGACTGTCTTCTGGGCATAAGCCATGAAGCACACCACCGACAGAAGCAAAGCCATAGAGGCTCTCTTGAGTTGTTGTTTCATAAGAGTTTGTTTTAGTTATACAATATTTATTAAAGTGAGTTTGCTTTGTGGCTGCAAAATTAGCTATTTTTCCTCTTACCTGCAAATTTTGAGGGAATTATTTGGCTAACAAGGTAAAAAAGGGTGAAAAAAACTATATAATTTGTTTCATTTCCCATAATAATTTGTACCTTTGCACGCAAAAAGGATAATATTCACAAGATAACCCTATATGATACACAACAGAATCCGCTACGTACTATTGTCAGTATTGTTGGCGATAGGGGCTACGCTGTCAGCACAAGAGTCTGTCAAAATTCTGTCAGGCGTTGTTGTCGATTCCAAGGGCCAACCCGTCATTGGTGCTGTAATTCGCGACCGCGGCAACAAAGCCAATGCCGTTACCAACGCCGAGGGACAGTTCACCATCAAGGCTGAGCACGAGCGCATCGTGCTCGACATCAGCTATGTCGGCATGAAGCCTGCCACATGGCAAGGCAAGTGGGATGACTACGTACTGGTGTCGATGGAAGACGATACACAGACGCTGCAGGATGTGGTCGTTACGGGCTACCAGCAGTTGGACCGCCGCAACCTGACATCGTCGGTCACCTCGAAAAATATGGAAGACCTACAGATTGCTGGTGTGGCTGACTTGTCGAAGATGCTGGAGGGAAAGATTCCCGACCTGATATCAATGTCAGCCTCGGGCGAAATCAATGCCACCAGCAAGATACGCATCCGCGGTACCTCAACCCTTATCGGCAACCGTGAGCCACTATGGGTAGTCGACGGAATCATCCTGACAGACCCCGTGGACCTGTCGACGGACGTGCTGAACGACCCTGACTACGTGAACCGCATCGGCAACGCCATTGCCGGCATCAACCCGCAGGACATCAAGCGCATCGACGTGCTCAAGGACGCCGCCGCGACCGCACTTTATGGTACCCGGGCCGCAAACGGCGTCATTGTCGTCACCACCAAGAGCGGCCGCGAGGGAAAGCCCATCATATCGTACACTGGTCAGTTCACCTTCCGCAAACGGCCTTACTACACCGACTCGAAAATAAACCTGATGAACTCGGCCGAGCGTATACAGTTCTCACAGTATCTCGTCGACCAGCACTACCGCTATCCGTCGGGCATGCCGAAGGTTGGCTACGAGGAGGCGTTGGCTAACCTTTATGCCGGCACCTACACGCAGCAGCAATTCGAGGATGAGGTAGCACGCATGCAGACAATGAACACCGACTGGTTCGACATTCTGTGTCATAACTCGTTCTCGCACGACCACTCCGTCAGCATCACAGGTGGTTCGGAGCGCGTGCGCTACTACACATCCATTGGCTATACCGACCAGGACGACGTCATCAAGTCAACGACCAACCGACGTTACACGGCGATGTCGAAGATTGACATGGACCTTTCGGAGAAGTTCAAGCTGCAAGTCAACATCAACGGCTACCTCAACAAACGACAGTATGCACAGGACAGCAACAACCCCATCGACTACGCATACAACACCAGCCGCGCCATTGCGGCCTACAATGCCGACGGGTCGTACTACAAATACCTGAAGAGCGGCAACATGGGCTATTACTACTATAACATACTGAACGAGCTGGACAACTCATCGGTGACGCAGCAGACGGATGCTGTGACGGCCACCATGAACCTACGCTACCAGGCAACCGAGAACCTGTTCTTCAACGGTGTCTTCTCGGCAAACATACAGCATGCCGACATCGAGAACTGGTGGGGCGAGGACACGTTCTACGCCTCGAGCCTGCGCCGAGGCGAAATGGACGCGGAGCGCGACAGCCAGTCGGAGATGCCCTACGGCGGAGAGCTGGGCAAGCAGCAGTCGAAGACGGTAGGCTGGACTGCCCGTCTGCAGGCCAACTACAACAAATACTTCGGCGACTACAAGCACAACATCAACGTGGCAGCTGGTCTGGAGGCCAGTTCGACCAGCTATAAGGGCGATGACTACACCCAACGAGGCTATTATAAGGACCGTGGCCGCACATTCGCATCGGAGATTCCTACCAGCTTCACTTCGTACTGGAGCTGGGTGCGCTCCAACGTTCCCACCATCACCGACACAAAGTCGAACATGCTGTCGGCCTACGCCACCCTTTCGTACAGTTTCAAGACGCTGTTCACGGTGAACGCCAACGGACGCTACGACGGCTCGAACAAGTTCGGCAGCCGCTCGAACGAGAAATTGCTGCCCATCTGGTCGGTCTCAGGCAATGCCAATCTCATCGACATCCTGAACCTTGACTACAAATGGCTGAACACGCTGACCATGAAGGCCAGCTACGGCGAGCAGGGTAACATGCTCGACAACCAGACGCCTGAGCTGGTCATCCGCAAGGGTAACATGAATGCCTTCTACAACGAGATGACCTCGACAGCCGCCTACTTTGCCAATCCTGACCTGAAGTGGGAGAAGACACACTCCACGAACGTCGGACTGGAAATGTCGTTCCTCAACAACCGTCTGCAGTTGGAGGCGGAGTATTTCCACAAGAAGACCACCGACGCCTTCCTGTCAAAGAAGATTGCCGACATCAACGGCTTCGAGTCGTATGTCGTCAATAGCGGAACAATTACCAACAGCGGTTTCAACTTCACCGTCACCGCAACGCCTGTGAAGCTGAAGAACTTCTACTGGATATTCTCGGGCAACCTGTCGAAGATATATAACAAGATAGAGACTGCTCCAGGGGCCGAGACATACGAGCTGAGCGACTTCCTCGCAGGTTCGGCTGTAGTCGAGGGTCAGCCCATCGGCACCTTCTACAGTTACCGCTTCGTGGGACTCAGCCCTGTGGACGGCGGGCCTGTGTTCGAAGACTGGGAAGACCGTTACACCGAGATTTCCAATTCCGACAACTACTCGACCTACACCCGTGTGCTGACTCCGAGCGGCAAGCGCGAACCTGACATCACGGGCAGCATCAACAACACTTTTACCTACAAGCAGTGGCGACTGGGCATCACCTTATTATATAATATGGGAGCCAAGACCCGCCTGTTCCGACTCTTCGACGGTGTGAACGGCAATGGCTACTCGTCTGAGCAGAACGTCAGCCGCGACCTGATGGACCGCTGGATGAAGCCTGGCGACGAGCGGCACACGAACATCCCGGCCATTATCGGCTCAGGCAATCCCGCCTACTACTATTACAACCAGCACTGGGCACAGGGCGGTGACTCGCAGATAACGTGGAAGGGAGCCCACATCGCCGACAATGCCTGGCAGATGTACGACTATTCTGACGTCCGCGTGGTCAGTGCCGACTATCTGAAGCTCTCTACACTCACGCTTACTTACGAGTTTAACCGTAAGCAGCTGGAAAAGTTAGGATTGGAGCGACTGGCCGTCACTGCCAGTGGCTATAACCTGAAAACATGGTGCAACAGTGCCCTGCGGGGACAGACACCCACACAGGGCGGCTTCTCGCAGGTCCAACTCTCCGACACACCGAGCTACACCCTCGGCGTAACCATTGACTTTTGACTGTTGAAACAATGAACGAAATGACCAGAATAATAAAACTCATCCCCATCTGTCTCTTGTGCTGCGGCAGTGCCGCAGTCCTCACCGCCTGCTCCGACTTTCTCGAAGAGTACTCCCAGGACACCGACTACGTTCGCTCTTGGAAAGACCTCGACGAATTGCTCATCGGCGACTGTTATTGGCCGGTCAATGCCACCGAGCAGTTCAACACGCAGTCGAACCTCGGCATGTTCATCCATCTGCTGGCCGACGAACTGGAAGAGCAGAACACCAACTACCCGGAAGGCTTCGCCATGTACGACGACCACCAGCGACTATTCGGCTATCTGACGTGGCAGCAACGCTCAGGACAGAACGAGACCTATTCGGGCTTTTATCCGGAAAACGCGTTCTGGACACAACTCTACAAGAAAATCAACATTGCCAACAACATCTTGAGCAGCCTCGAAAAGGTGCCTCGCAGCACCGACGACGAGATAGAGGGAACAGCAAAGGTGGAAGGTGAAGCCCGCTTCCTGCGTGCCTACTATTATCTTACGCTGGTGAGCCTTTACGGTCAGCCGTACGACCCGGCAACTGCGACTTCGAAGTCAGGGGTTCCCCTGAAAACCTCGCCAGAGGTAGAGGACGTGAAGTGGCAGCGGAACACCGTAGACGAGACTTTCCGGCTGATTGAAAGCGATCTCCTCGCCGCCGACCAGGCCTTCAACAACGTAACAAAGGAGAAGAGAAGCATTTACCGTGCCGACCAGACGGCCGTCCGCCTGCTGCTGAGCCGCGTCTACCTTTATATGCAGCAGTGGCAGAAAGCAGCCGAATACGCACAGCTGGTCATCGACCGCCATCCCCAACTGCAAGACCTGCGCACCACTCGCACGCCGATGATGCTGAAGGGGAATGTGGAAAACATCTTCTCGATGGGCGGCGACGACCTGCCCGCCATGATAGGCTATCAGGCACAGGGGCTGCGGGTCAGCAAGTCACAATACAACACTTACGCCAGTACCGACCTGCGTCGCCAGCAGTGGCTATGGAAAAACGGTGTGTTCCAAGGGCTGACCCTCAGACAGGATGCCTCCGACCACTTCACTACCCCACTCGACACGACGTCGGCTAAATACTACTATTACGGATATACCGGTTTCTTGATACACGACACGTCGCCCATCTCGTCACTCTTCTGGATGCGTTCTGCCGAGGCTTACCTGAACTTGGCCGAGGCACAGGCCTGCATGGGCAACGACGAAGCTGCACGCACGGCGGTGAACACCCTGCGGCGTAACCGCTTCGGTAACAATACCACTCTGTGGCAACTGACCTCCACAGGCAACCAGCTCGTCAACGACATCAGGCAGGAGCGTCGCCGCGAACTGATACTGCAAGGCCACCGCTGGTTCGACCTGCGCCGTTACCGCGTCAGCACGGTACTCCCAGAGAAAATCAGTATCGCCCACAATTACACTTATTACGAGGAACGCGGCAGCAGCAAGCCATTAGAGACCCGCCGGTTCCTGCTCACTGAGGATGACCCGTCGTGGACGCAACCCATTCCGCAGGAGGTGCTCGACTTCAATACTGGTATGGAAGGCAATGGCAACCCCTGGCGCGAATACACCATCACACCAACAGAAGATTAACACTATGAACATCAACACGAAACACCTCCTCCCCGCCTGTCTGCTATGCTGCGGCGTCGCAGCAGCCCTCACCGCCTGCAGCTCAGAGGACTCACTGGCTCCCGACTTCAAGAACCCGTCGGCCAACTTCATGCCTGCTGCCGATGACCAGAGCGCGGAAGCACAGCTGCGCAGGCAGTTCTTCACAGAGACAGGCTCATACCTGCTGTTCAACGACACCATACAGCGCCAGCTACTGGGTACCGACATCAACGGACAGCAACGCTACTTCATCGAAACCATCGACCTGACTTACAGTGTAGGGCAGTCGGGTACCATGACTTCCAGTTACAGTTTCACACTGTTGCAGACACAGGAGCAGAAACAACAGGCGACCGACTTCATGCGCCAGTATGTGCTGCCCCACCTGACTGGCAGACTACGTCCCTACAGCTGGTTTCTCTGCAACGTCATCACCAGCTATGCCAACAACAATTCTGCGCCGTCGAAGCCTTACTCCGTCAGCAACCAGCGTTGCATTGCTGTGGCAGGCAACTTCCTGATACAGCGTGAACGTACGGATACACAGAAGGAGCAGTACGCCCAGCGCATCCTGAATGGCGTGGTGGGCCAATTAGCCACCAACAACAGCAGTGCATTCGGCGATTTCTACAAGTACAGCGCCAGTTACTACAGCGTGGACTACTCGCGGCTGGGCTTTGACAGCCGTCCCTCACAGACCGACCTCTACCGCCTGGGATTCCTCAGTTCGACGGCTATCTCCACGTTCCCCTCCATGACCACCGACCTGAGTGTGTATGCCCTGCTGGTCATTCAATATACTGACGAGCAGCTGGCCACCCAATACGGCAGCTACCCCATCATTCTGGAGAAAGCCGCCGTCGTCCGTCGCGTCCTGAAAGAATTAGGCTACGTCTTTTAATAATTGATAATCGAAATGGTCAGAATAGCAAAACTCCTACTCGTCTGTCTACTGTGTTGCGGTGTTGCCGCAACCCTCACCGCCTGCTCCTCCGACGACGACACCCCCGCCAAGATACCTGCCGAGCAGAAAGGCATCTTCACCGACCCGCGTGACGGTCTGCAGTATGGCTACGTCACCTACGCCGGACTGGACTGGATGACCGAGAATTACCGCTACGACATCAACGACGACGTAAACAGTACCGTTTACTTAGATGCCGATGAAAGCGGGGTTACATCCGAAGCCAACTACAGCAGTGTCCGCAACCTGCAGCGCTACGGACGGCTCTACACCCTGGCTGGTGCCAAGGCGGCTTGTCCTGACGGCTGGCGACTGCCTTCCGATGAGGACTGGCAGCGGTTAGAAACGGCACTGGGCATGTCGGCAGGCGATGCCGCCACCGATGGATGGCGCGGCAACATTGCCAGTTCGATGCTCTCAGTGTACGACGACCACAGCGACCTGAACCTGCTGCTGGGCGGCTACTTTTTCCTGCACGTCGGTTACTTTGGCAGCTGGCGCTACATGGGCACCTACGGCTACTATTGGACGTCAACGCCCGACTCTTCCAAGGAAGGCGAATATTATTATGTCCGCAAGCTGAGCTACGCCCACAGCGAGGTTTGCCGCATGAGCATGGAGCCTACCAGCTATAAACTCAGTGTACGCTACGTCCGCGATGCTCAGTAAATTCTTGCATATCCTCTGCACCTGCCTGCTGTGCTGCGGCGTCGCCACTGCCCAAGTGCCCGCCGACAGCATCGACCGTGCCGCCCAGGACGAGGACTTCGTCCGTGCCAGCCTGCTTGTCATCGGACCAGGCGACAACGTGGTGACGTGCTTCGGCCATGCTGCCATCCGGATGCAGTGCCCCACCCACCAGCTGGACTATTGCTTCACCTTCGAGATGAAGCTGGCAGAGGGCGAGCATACGAAGTTCCTGACGGGACAGGCCAAGGCGGGCTTCATGGCAGCACCGACAGGGGTGTTCATGCAGCAGTACAAGCGACAGGGACGCAGCATTGACGAGTACGACTTGAACCTGACACCCAAGCAGGAGCAGACGCTGTGGCGCAATCTCGACCGTGAGATTGCACAGGAAGCCCGCTGGAGCTACGACTTTATCACCGTCAACTGCGGGTCGATGTGCGTATGGATTATCCAGCAGTCGCTATTAGACGAACACATTGAGTATCAGCAGCTGCCGACGGTGCTGCAAGGCACTTACAGCGACGTGATGGACTACGTCGGCGAGGATGCACCGTGGCTGAACCTCTACTTCCATGTGCGCTACTTCTCGCGACGGAACGACACGGGCGCGCTTGCCGACAAGATGGCACCCACGCTGCTGGCCGAAGCCTGGCAACACGCCCTGCTGACCTCCCCGACAGGCGGGAGCCGTCCCGTCATCACTGCCTCGCGGCAGTTGGCTCCCCAGACGCTGAGAACGGGTCCCGTTTGGCTCACTCCCACCAGAGCACTGGTAATTGCAATCATTATCATTATAGTATTCATTTTTATCAACACAAAGTTTATGAAAAGATTATTTACTTCAAACAAGCGCCTCGTGCTCACCGCAGCCCTGGCGCTGTCAACCGCCTTCACGGCTATGGCCGGAGGCGACGACTGGTACGCTTTCAACGTACAGATTGATGCCTACCCGACGGGAGCTGGCGTAGTGTATGCCGACGAGAATGAAATGGAGGCCTTCGCTCCTGCCGAGGATGCTGTGTTCAAAGAGAGCATCAACGTGCAGTACACATCGAAAACATCCATGCTTAACGCTTTTGCGCAGGCTAACGACGGCTGGTATCTGCTCGGATTTGCCAAGGACACCCTCGATACTGAGGGCAATGTACACCACGTTGACGAGATTACTTACAAGATTGGCGAGATGGGCTATGCCATGCTGTCGCTTGACGGCGTGTCGAGCAAGCACTGGGATGACGAGTCGCAGTCGGAGGTCAGCGATGACTCTCTGACGGTGGCCGGCCTGATGCCGTTAGAGCCTAACAACTACTTCCGTGCCATCTTCACCCATGCCTACGCCACCGTGGCTCCTGGCTATGAGTATCTGGCAAATGTAAGTGTCGACAAACTGGCCAACAACATCGGCGACAAGGTAACGTTCACCGCCACCCCGCTCAGCGACTTCACCACTTTCGTCAACTGGACGAAGGACGGCGAGGTAGTGTCGACCAGCCCCACCATGGAAGTGACCGTCGGCGGTATTGAGGAGTATGTGGCCAACTTCACCGACTCGCGCAACATCACCCTCAACTTCCCCGAGGAGGGCGGCTACATTCCGTTCTTCTCTGAGTACAGCTACGGCCTGTTTGGTACAGAAGTCTATGCTTACGCACCCGTCATTTATGACGACATGGAGAACAACTGCCTCGTAGACATGGTCATTGAAGAAGGCCAGCGCGCCAGCTATCTCAACATGATTGGCAGCAACTACCAGACTGGAGGCATGAGAGCCCAGCTGCTCTACGGCTACGGCAACGTGACGCTGGTGCCCAACGACACCGTGGCAGCCGAGGAGCCTTGGAACACCCAGGTGTTCAGATGGACCGACGAGTCGGGACTTGCAGTAGGCGGTCTTAACCAGAGCATGGACAAGTATTATGCCTACGACCAGGCCAACCTGAAGTTCGACCTCATTACCGACGGTTCTATTGCCGCCAACAGCCTTTACATGGTGATGCCCGACAGCCTGATGGCTGAAGGCCAGCCTGCTCCTGCCGTCATCTATGTGGACGAGAATGCTTACATCAATGGTGTGACCGGCATCCGCGTACCCGCTGCCAACAACGCTGCCAAGCAGAAGACTTACGATTTGCAGGGCCGCCGCATCGACGCCATCAACCGCGAGGGCCTCTACATCTTCGACGGCAAGAAAGTAATCTATCGCAAGAAGTAACAAATGAGGAACAACCTAATTTCCGCCTGTCTGCTGTGCTGCGCCGTCATCGCAGCCCTCACCGCCTGCGCTCCCGCAGCACAGCAGCAGCCGGACAGCTTCACCATCAACGGCCGCGTCAGTCTGCCCGATGGCTATACCGCCGGACTCTGTGTCCATACCGATACAGCCTTCAGCGTCAGTATATGTGAGGAGGTGGCAATCAGCAACGGACAGTTCGTAATGACTGGTCAGGTGGACAAGCCCTATCAGGGTACCCTCATGACCAACAACCTGCAACTGGTAGAGCAGAACCAGTGGCCTGCCGACAGCATCCGCTGGACCTACAGCGACGTGTTTCTTACAAACGGGGAGTTGACGTTTACGCTGACGGACACTACCGTACCAGAGCCCAAGGGCCAGCTCACAGGCACTCAGGTTCAGACCGACTACAACGACTGGCTCGCCATGAAGCAGGCTGCCGACCCGTGGCCGTTCATCAAGCAGCACCCCCAGTCGGTCATTTCCGTCTGGTTGGCCAACCAGCTTACCGACCGTGCCTACAACCTGACAGCTGAACAGGTGCAGACGCTGGAGCAGACCATTACAGACTGCCCTGCCGACACCGCCCACTTCCACCAGTTTCTACGGAAGATCGGGGCAGCCAAGAAAACCGTCAAGGGTGCCCCCGTCACCGATTTGGAACTGACCGACGTGAGCGGCAACACCTGCCGCTTGACAGACATCATACCCAATAACGGGAAATACGTACTGCTCGATTTCTGGGCTTCGTGGTGTGGCATCTGCATTCACTCCATGCCCGACATTGCGGCACTGGCCACCCGGTATCAGGAGCGTTTCTGCGTGATAGGCATCTCCATCGACACCAAGCCGGAAGCCTGGCGTGCGGCTATGGAGAAGCACCCCGAGCCGTGGCCGCAGTATTGCACTACGCAGCAGGGCTATCAGGACCTCTTCACCAAATACCAGGTGGGCAACGGCGTGCCCTACTACCTGCTGGTGTCGCCCGACGGCAAGGTACTGATGTCGCCCGACGGCCCCGCCGAGATACAGGAATTCTTAGAATCATCATCATCCCCCAAACAATAACAAAACAATGAAAGCAAAACACCTACTCTTCGTATGCTGGCTTTGCTGCGGTGTAGCCGCAGCCTTCACCGCCTGCAGCCAACAAGCCCCCAAGGGCTACACCGTCAACGGCACTGCCGACGGCACCGTCGACGGTGACACCGTTTTCCTTTGCGATATGCAGGGACTCTTTGCTATTATGCCCGTTGACACTGCCATCATCAAGGACGGCAAGTTCGAGTTCAAGGGCGAAATAGAGGGTGCCGCCATGCGGCTGCTCGTTCCCGTCCACGACGGAGCACCCACCTGCACCCAGTATTTCATCTTGGAGAATGCCGCCATCACAGCCCATTTGGGTGTAGGCGATGCTCCCAGCAACTTCGAGTGCGGTCCTAACGGCGAGCTCTTCAAGGAATACATGGCCGGTAGCGACAAGCTGACCGAGCAGATGGAAGAGCCGTACACGACACTCGGCGACAGCACTGCTGACGAAACGGCCAAGAAGGCAGCACAGCAGACCATCGACTCGCTGCAGCAGCTGGCAAAAGAGTACAGCCGCAAGTTCATCATCGACCACGTGCCGTCGGCTATCAGCGACATGCTCTTTGCTTTCAACATGCAGGAGTTCACCGAGGCTGAGCAGGCGGAAATCCTGAAACTCTTCGGCGAGAAGCAGCCCGACTACCCCAACTACAAGAAGATAATGGCCGAGCGTAAGGCAAGCGAGTCAACCGCCGTCGGTGCCCAGTACACCGACATCGAGCTGCCCGCCCCCGACGGCACCATGCTTCGGGTGAGCGACTTCGTCGCAAAGAACAAGTTCACGCTCGTCGACTTCTGGGCTTCGTGGTGTGGTCCCTGCCGTGCCGAGATGCCTACCGTCGTCAAGGCTTACACCGACTATCACAAGAAAGGCTTCGAGGTGGTTGGCGTGTCGCTCGACAACAACAAGGATGCCTGGGTGAAGGCTATCGACCAGCTGAAGATGCCCTGGCCGCAGATGAGCGACCTGAAGGGCTGGGAGTGCAAGGGTGCCCTGGACTACAACGTGCGCAGCATTCCTGCCAACGTGCTCATTGACCAGCAGGGCAACATCATCGCCAAGGACCTTCGCGGCGAAGACTTACTCAACAAAATGGCAGAACTGCTGAAATAGCAGCAGTTCTACCTTTCTTTTCTCCACCTATTTCTTTATTTGCCTCATCATTTCCTCAACGGCGGCCTCCAACTGGCGGTCGCGGCCGTTGATGTAGTCCTCGGGGGTGTTGTACACCTCTATGTCGGGCATCAGTTCGTTGTTCTCGCAAAACTTGCCGCGCATGTCCTGACAGCCCACCTGCGGGATGCCGAACACCAGCGAGCGGTCCATCAGCGTCTCCCACCACACGGCGGTCATGGTGCCCGCCACGGGGGTGCCTATAATCTTGCCAATGCCCAGTTCGCGATATACCCAGGGGAATCCGTGGCCGTTGCTGTAGTCGTCCTCGCACACCAGCACGCACGACGGTTTCACCCACTTGTTGTAGGGGTCGTAGCCTACGTACTGGCCGTGGGGCACGAAGCTCTGGTACTGTCGGCCTGAGAGCAGCGTGCAGAGGTCGTCGTGCAGCCAGCCGCCGCCGTTGTAGCGTTCGTCAACGATGACGGCGTCACGGTTGCGGTTCTTGTCGCTCAGCAGGTCGCTGTAGACCTGACGGAACGAGGCACTGTTCATGGCCTTCACGTGGACGTAGGCCAAGCGGCCGCCCGAGAGGCTGTCGACGATGTGGCGGTTGCGGTCTACCCAGCGCTTGTAGAGCAGCTCCTCCAACTGTGCCTGGCTCAGCGGACGTATGCTGACATCCTTGCCGCCGATGGTCAGGCGCACGGGCTTGCCCGTCTTGCCGTCTAACAGGTGGTTGTAGTCCATGCCTTTGCGGATGGGCACGCCGTCAATCTTCTCGATGATGCTGCCCGAGGCAATGCCTTTCACGGCCAGGGGGCTGCGCTTGACGACCTCCTCAATGCGCAGGCCGTCGCCGTCGTAGTCCGGGTCGAGGAACACGCCTATCTGGGCGGTCTTCTGCGGCGCGCCGTCAGGGTAGTAGCGTGCCCCAGTGTGCGAGGCGTTCAGCTCGCCCAGCATCTCGCTCAGCATGTCGCGGAAGTCGTATTTGTTGTTGATGTGGGGCAGGAACTTGCTGTACACCTCGCGGTAGGCCTGCCAGTCCACGCCGTGCAGCTGGGGGTCGTAGAACTTGTCCTTCACCTGCTGCCAGATGTGGTCGAACAGGTACTGCCGCTCCTCGTAGGGACGGTAGTTGAACGTTGCCTCGAAGCTCACGTTCTCGCTCTTGCCCTTGCCCAAGTCCACTTTCTTGATGCCTCCGGCACAGAGGTAGAGGTTCTTGAAGTCCTTGTCGGCCTCCATGATGCCCCGGCCCACGCCCTTCATCACCAGCTCGGTCTTCTCCTCCAGGAAGTCGTGCTTCCACAGGTCGGCCTCGCCCTCGAAGCTCGTCTGGTAGTACAGCGTGTCGCCTCGTGGCGACAGCACGTAGTCGCCCAGGTGACTGGAGTTGACGGTCAGCCTCACAATGCGGTCGCGGCAGTCGTCAAGCATCTCGGCTTTGAGTTCAAACTGCGGCTTCTCGTCCTTCTTGCCTTTCCCCTCGTCCTTCTTGCCTTTCGTCTTTTTGTCTTTCGCCTCCTCGCTCTTACGTTTCTCCTCGTCCTTCTTACTTTCATCGAGCAGCGCCTTCTCCTCCTTCGTCATGCGGAAGCGATTGTAGGCATCCAGGTCGAAGAACATCAGGTAGACGTCGCTCTCGGCTCCCCAGCTGCCGTGACTGCGGAATCCGGCACGGTCGCTCTCGAAGAGCATGGCCTTGCCGCCCAGTGCCCATTTGGCTCCTGCGTCGCTGTAGCCGCTGTTGGTCAGGTTGCGTGGCTCCAGCTTGCCCTGCGCGTCGACCAGCGCAATGTCGCGGTTGTTCCAGCCGCCCGTGCCAATGTACGATGCTAAGAGCCAGCGGCTGTCGGGACTCCACTCGAAGTCCAGGTCACCGTCGCTGTACGAGTAGTTATACTTGGCGTCCAGCACCGTGCGCACCTGCTTGGTGGCAAGGTCCATGACGCACAGCGCGCCACGGTTCTCGAAGAAAGCCACCATCTTGCCGTCGGGGCTGTACTTGGGCTGCATCGTCGTGATGTCGGTCTGCGTCAGCCGCTCCTCCTTCAGGTCGGTGGCGTAGGTGAACTGCTTCTCGTCCGACTTCACGATGCTCGTGCGGTACACCTGCCAGTGGCCGCCGCGCTCCGAGCCGTACACCAGGCTGCGGCCGTCGGGGCTGAAGCTGATGCTGCGCTCCTGCTCGGGCGTGTTGGTCACCTGCTTGGTGGTCTTGTAGTCGATGGAGGTGACGTAGACGTCGCCGTGCATCACGAAGGCCACCTCCTTCTGCTTCGGCGACAGCCGTATCTCGGTGGCTCCCGACGTGCGCAGCTGCCGCTCCAGGTCGCTGTCGTGGCGGTCGGTGGTCACGCTGACGGCCACCCGCTGCTCGCGTCCGTCCTTCCAGGTGTATATCTCGCCGTCGTAGCTGTAGCACAGCGTGCCGTCGGTGGCTACCGTCAGGTGGCGCACGGGGTTCTGCGTGTGGTGGGTCACCTGCTGGCGGCCGGTGCCGTCGGTGGCCTGCTTCCACACGTTGAACGTGCCGTCCTGCTCGCTCAGATAGTAGAACGAGCGTCCGTCGGGAGCCCAGCGGGGTGTGCGGTCCTCGCCACGGAACGTGGTCAGCTTCTTGAAACTGCCGCCCGCCGAGCGCAG
>JAEEGK010011393.1_pt1 | contig 20319 bp, 14 predicted proteins | sample 8958771 | NCBI WGS metagenome assembly JAEEGK01 (sample SAMN16246547, study PRJNA631951) | gut metagenome | biome: gut microbiome; feature: rumen; material: SC-attached | host: Bos | place: Iran: Karaj | collected 2018-10
AAAATTATATAATTTAATTTAAATTATTTATAAACTTTAAAAAAAAAATTAAAAAAAAAAAAAAAATATTTTTCCAATACTATAATAATTTATATATTTACATAAAGAAAATATAAAAAAAAAAAAATCTCATTTCAACAATTTTGAATTTTAAAATCAATTAATTAATCTCAGTCCAAGTTTTAGTACTACTATCATATTTTTTTTTTTTTCTTGACAAAATTCCATTTTCAAAAAAAACTTCATCAATATTACCAGAAGAATACTTAATAACACAATTTCCATTTAATTTTCCATTAGCCCATTCCCCTTCATAAATAATACTTTCATTATTTTTTTTAACAGTTAACACTCCTTTTCCATTTTTTTTATTATTTTTAAATTGTCCTTCATAAACATGTCCATTAATATCTTTAAAAGACCCGAAAAAAAAATGATCATTTTTATATTCTCCTTCAAAAACTTCTCCATTATAAAAAATTTCTTTTCCTTTTTTTTTCTTAGAATTTTCCCATTCTCCTTGAAAAACATCACCATAAGAATTAGTATATTTCCCATAACCATTAGCTTCATCATTATAAAAATAACCTTCATATAATCCTCCATCAACAAACCAAATTCCTCTTCCATATTTTTTTTTCCCTGATATTTCACCAAAGTATCTATCATTCTTTGATTCTTTTAAAAATATTGTTTCTATTTTTAAGTCATAATCTAAAGGAGGTAATTTCTGAATTAGTTCATTATATTTTTTTAATAAAAATCCTTCATTCATTTCTTTCTTTTGAATTTTTATTTCTGATGATATTGTATTTTTTATTGTTTTATTTGATTTATTATTATATTCTGATGATAATACTTGAGTTTCTATATCTGAAACACTTTGAATTAATATTGAGATATTTGATTGAATTTTATCTTCTTCTTTTAAAGATGAAAGTAAAGTTTTTTGATATAATTTATTCTCATTCTTTATTTTCTCTACTGTCTTTTTATTCATTAATTGATAATTTCTTAATTCTTCAGAAATTGAATTTGAATTTTCAGTTATTGAATTTTCTATATTTAAATTTTTTATTGATTCTTTTTCTTCAGTTATACTCTTTTTTTCTGGTGATATCATTTTTAAACAATTTTCTATAAATAATTTAGATTCGTCGTTTTGAATTTTTAAAAAATTATTATCATTTTTTATTGATATTGGAGAAATTGATGATAATCTTTTTATATAATTAGGATTTATATTCTTATTTGTTAATTCTTTTTTCTCTTTTTTTATTTCTACTATTATTTCTTTGAGTTCTTCATTATCTGATTCAATATATAAATTTTTATTTTCTTTATATTTTTCATTTATTAATTTTTTTTTTTTTTCTTCATTTTCTTTTTTTATAATATTTTCAATTTCTTTTTTACTTTCTTCATTATTTATTATATTATATTTGGAAATAAAATTTTTTTCAAATTTATTATTTTCATTAACTTCATTATTATTATAATCTTCTTTTTTAAAGAATTGTTCATGATTTTCTCTTTCAAAATAATTTTTATTTTCTTTACTTTCAAAACTACTTTCATTATCAGAACACAATTTATTAGTTTCTCTTTCAAAACTTGGAAAATTTTTTAAATCAGAATCTATTTTATTTATTATTTCATTTTGATATAATATTCTATTATTTTTTCTTTCATTATTATTTTCTATTATTTTTAATTTATTATTTTCTATTTCTATACTTGATTTATCATCATTTTCTAATATTGTAATAATACTAGTTTTATCATCAAAATCTGATTTATCTATATTTTCTAAATTATTGTTTTTAAACTCTCTTTCAAAATTCTTTTTTTCTCTTTCAAATATTTTTTTTTTCATTTTATCATTTGAAAAACTCCTATTTTCATTTTCTCTTTCTATTATTACTTTCTCATTTTGATTTCCAATTATTTCTCTCTTAATATTTTTTTTATCATTTTGTTTTCTATAATTCATCCTTTCTGTTCCATATGTTCTTTCATTTTCAAATTTTCTAAAGTTTTTTATCTCATTTTCACTTTCGAATTTTTTTTTATTATTTTCTCTTTTTATATATTTATTTTCTAGTTCTATATTCTTTTTTTTCTCAATATCAAACATCTTATTTTTTATTTCATGATTATTTCTAACAATATTTTCATATAAATTTCTAGTTATTTTAATTCCTTCAAATTCAGGTAAATTTCCATTACCAATTAAAACACTATTACTAATATTATTAAAGTAATTTAATATTTTTTCACACGTAATTGAATTAATAGAATAATTGATTGTTGAATTATCATATTTAAATCTAAAAATATTTTCTATATTTTTTATTAAAGGATAAGTTATTGAATGTGTTTCAAATCTATAAAGATAATTATCAAATAATAGTTCACATAATTTTATTTCTTCTTCATTTATTTTTTTAAATGTATTAAAAATTTTATCACAAATTATTATTTGATTAGAATAAAAATTGTTAATTTTATTTTGTATTTCACTTAATTTATTAATAAAATTTTTTGCATTATCTATTAAAAAGGTAAATTTTTCCAACTGATTTTTTTTTAAAAAATTATCAAAAAAAATAAACTTATCATGTTCTAAATGACTTTTACAATAAGTACAAATATTTTTTTTACATTTGAGACAATAAGCAAAAAAACTTGTACTATGAACACTACATAAATTTTCATTTTCAACATAAGATTCTAAAGAATTGTGATTTTTTTCTTTATCATGAATATCTTTACATTTTTCACAAGTAATCATTTGACAATTAATACAATAAAAACAAGTTTCTTCTAATAATTGACCACATCTTGCACAATTAATATCATTTTTAAAGTTTTGAGAATTTTCTAAAAATAATGATAAAGGAATTTTTCCTTTATGTTCTTCTTGACATTTATAACATATTATTGGCTCATTATCAATATATTGTAAATATATTAATGGAGTTTTTGAACATTGAAGACAATGAATTTTTTTTTTGTATATTATTGACTCTTTGATGAAAGAATTGTATAGACTCATATTTTTTTTTTTGATTAAAAGTGAAAAAGGGTTAATTTATGTAAGGTTTTGTAACAGAAAATAACATTTATTTTTTAATAGTTTTTTTTATATTTTTTCCAAACTTTCAAATTGAAAAGGTATTTTTGTTCTCAACTTTTTATTCTTTTTAATTATAATTTTAATTAAATTATAAATGTAAATTGAAAAAATTTAAAATATTTTTTATACAATTTTTATCAGATTTTATTTTTAGTTCATTATTGCTAAATTTGATTTTTCATTTTATTTATTTATTTATTTATTTAATTATTTATATTATTATAATTCATATAAATGACAATAATAAAAAAATATTATTTTTTTTAAATTATCAAAAATATTTTTTTTAGGGAATAGAATGGAATTCTATCAATTTGTTGAGCTCATAATTTTAAATATATTAATGAAGATTTATCATTATATCAACAAAAAGAGAATATTAACACAAATCAGAAGAAAAATATTAACATATTACTCTTAAAGATCAAACAAAAGACTAAAATAGAATTCAAATTATAAAAGAAAAAAATAAATAATTTGCAAAAAATCATAGAGAAAGAATGAAAAAGAAGTAATCAAATTTAGAGTTGAAAAATAAACATTTTAAAAAGAAATATATAAATTTAAATATATTATAAATGATGAAATATGTAATCATATAAATAAATTGATAATACTAATAAAAAAATCAAATGCAATAAATTATTTGATATTCATAAAAATAATTTAGGCAGGAAGAAATAATATTTAAAAAAAATAAAGGAATAATAAGAGTATTAAATGGCTCAGAAAATATTAATTTTATAAATGATTTTTATGACATTTGAATATTTTAAAATAAATGGAAATTACATTTTATATTTTAAATTATTAATTGATAATAATTCATTAATTTTAAAATGAAAAAATTGAAGGTATAAAAAGGATAATAATTTAAAATAATAGTTATAATATAATTTTAATTAAATCAATTATTTAAAGAAGAAATATATTCATAATTATCTTCTAATTCATTTGCTCTTATTTTTCTTTTTTTAATTTTTATAATCTGCGTAAATAGACAAATAATTAAGACAAAAATAATAAATAATAAAAATGATATGATAAAAATAAAATAAAAAGAATAAGATTTAATGTTATTTCTAGTATAAAATCCAAATAATTTAGAATCCATATCTAAAAAAACATTATATTTTTTAATAAAAATTTCTCCTAATTTCCATTTTTCAGAAAATGAATTATCAAAAAAAACAAGAAAAACATATTTATTATTATAAATTTTAAATAAGTCTTTATAATCAAAAATAAAAGTATAATTCATTTCTTTGGAAAAAAATTCTAAATTTTCAAAATTTTTAATATTAATATCTTTATCACAATAAAAAATAATTAATTGACTAAATTTATTATATTTATTATCTATTTTTTCAAAACTACATTTTTTTTCAGAAAAAAAGTTTTTAAAAAAAGAATTATTAATATAAGAATAATAATACATATTAGAAATAATTCCTTTAATATTATTTGAAAAAGTAGCTTTTAAAATAGGATTACTTGTATTACCATATGTAATATTTGTAAATTCCATATTCCAATCAGGAAAAGATTTTTCAGCTTTAATAAATAAAATACTATTTGAATCTAAATTATTGTTAATTTCATGAGGATAAATTCCTAAAATAAATTTCCCTCTAATTTCATCTTCATAATTAAATGATATAATATTTTTTTCATTTAATTGAGAAAGGAAATTAAATTGATCTTCATAAGTTTTTGGTTTTAATCCAATTAAAGCAGTTTCTAATGATTGATTTGATATATTTGATGTTAATAAAAAAAATTTAAAATTATTATAAGATATTTCACTTGTTCCATTATTTAATAATATTTTTTCATTTGAATTTCTTGCTAAAAATGTATTTCCTCCATAATTGAAAATTCTTTGTATTATATATGATTTATTTTCATATTCAAAAATATAAGTTGTAGATTTATTTTCATTATAATATCCATTAACTAAAATATTTGGAATATATAATCCTCTTTCTTCATAATCAATAATTCCTTTAATTGTTTGAATTGGATTTCCTATAGATATATTTAAATGTAAGTCATTATATATAAAATATTTAGATGTAAGTTCAGGAGAATTTTTTTTTGAAAAAGGAAAAATTTTATATGTAATTATTTCATTAATTAAAAACAAATAAAATGAGTAAATCCACATTTTTTAGTTATAATTATCTATAAAAGATTAATAATATTATTATAAAATAAATAATTTTTTTATTCATAAAGATTATCCAATTAATAATTTTATTAAACTATTTTTCTTCATTCTTTTATATAAACTGTTTTAAATATATTTATCACAAAACGAATTATTTTCAATATGAATTTTTAATTTATATTATTTAATGATGAAAATAAGAAAAATAAGTAATATTGGAAATTATTAGACTTGTTTAATTGTAAAATTTATGTTTTACTTTTTAAGAATTATTTTATTTAATGTATTTCTCATTTATAATTTATATAAGTAAATAATTTATAATTTTAATTTAAATTATTCGAAAAAAAATTTCATAAAAAGTTTTTAAAACTATGAAATTTTCTATTATGAATGAAAAACTAAAAATAGACAAAAAAAAAAAGGATTTAACAACAGTCTTTTTTTTTTTTATTATTATTATTATTATTATCAAAAGATTTAATTACTTTATTATTATCAATTCCTCTTTTGATTCCAATATCACTATCTAAATCATAATATCCATCTTCGATTTTTTTCGCAATTTCAGAAGCACTAGAATAAAAAATATCTTCAATATTATCACCATTTTTAGCCGAAGTTTCGAAGAAAAGCATATTATTTTTTTCAGCTAAATCTTTTCCATCATCATAAGAGATTTCTCTTTTATCACTTAAATCACTTTTATTTCCAACAAGAACCATAAAAATACTTTTTGGAGATTGATTTCTACAATCTTCAATCCAAGAAGAAATATTACTGAAACTTTCTTTATTTGTAATATCATATACAACTAAAGCACAAACTGAATTTTTATAATAAGCTCTTGTTATACTTCTAAAATTTTCTTGTCCTGCTGTATCCCATATTTGAATTCTATATATTTTATCTTTTATTTTTATATTCTTTGCTCCGAATTCTACTCCTATTGTTAATTGATATTCATCTTTAAATTGACCATGTGCGTAACGAAGAAGAATGTTTGATTTTCCTACTGCTGCATCTCCTATTATTATATATTTGAATAAGTAATTAAAGTTTATTGCTGATGAATTTGCCATTTTTTTTTTCTTTAGGGATTAATATAATCTTTTAATTTTTTTATATTTTTTTATTGTTTTTTAATTATTTTTTAATGTTATTTATTTATATATTTAGTTTGAGTATTTTATTATTAGTATTTTTGAAAAAAATATATTTTCTTTTTTTTTTAAAGATATTTATATAGGTTTTATTTTAATTTTGATTTTAAATATTATTTTCGCTTTTAGAAGAAGTTTGATTTTGGATTATTTGAATGATAATTTGATTTTTTTGAATTTGAATTTTTTTTATTTGGTTTTTTATAATTTATAACACTGTTAGTAATTTTTGAAGTATTTTTTTCATTCCTTGAAACATCCTTTTTTGAAAGACTTCTAGTATTACATGAACTATCTAAAAAATAATAAAAAAAATAAATTACCTCTATTTTTAGCACCGATATTTTTATTACTCACATCAATTATTTTATTAAAAATAATTTTATTACTATTATTAATATTTATATTAATATTAATATTATTTGAATTTTGACTTGATCCTTTTTGATGATTAAATAAATTATTTGTTATTGTTTTTGAATTATATTTTCCAGATTTTATTCTATTTCTTGTTATTGATTGAATATTATTATTATTATTTTTTTTTTCATTACTTAAATTAGAAGATTTTTTTACTTTAAATACTATATTATTTGATGTTATTGTTTTCTTTATTTCATCTAATATTTTATTTTGACTTTTTTGACTTAAATTTATTTTAACATTTAAATAATCTTTTGATTTATTATTTGAAATATTTGATTTATTTTTTATTTGATTATTAGTTGGATTTACCATTACTTTATTTTCATTTTTATCATTTATTTTTTTTTTTTCAGAAAAAATTGATTGAGTTTGAAGTAAATTATTATTATTTGATTTATTAAAAATATTATAATTATTTTTAGAATGAAAGTTTTGTTGAGTTAAATTTTGATTATTTAATTCTCTATCTGTAATTACATTACTTTTTGTAGTTGTTAAATTATTATTAATTGAATTTTTATTTCTACTTTTATTAAAAGGATTATTAGTAATAGAAAGTATAACTTCTTGAAAATTATTATTTACTTTTTTATTTTTATCAGTTGATATTGTTAAATTTTTTTTAAATTGTTCAGAAGTAACTTTTAAAGGTAAATTACTTTTTTTATTTACAATATTTTTAGTATTATTTGGATTAAGGAAATTATAATTTCTACTAAATTGATTATTATTATTTCTTTTATCTATTTTTTGAGTAATTTTCTTTGGATTTGAATTTATTGAAGGACTAAAATTAATATTATTTTTATAATTTGAAACAATATTATTTAATGATCCAGTTATTAATTTATTTTGTATTTTATTAATATTATAATTACTATTATGATGATATGAAGAAGATAAATCTTTATTTTTTGAACTGTTTAATTTTTTAAAATTATTTTTATTATTATTATTATTATTATTAATTTTCTTTTTTAATTTATTCTTTTGTTGTGATGAATTATATACTTTATTTAAATGTTCTCTTGATAATTGAATTGATTTTATTTTTTTCATATTTAAAGAAGTTGTTTTAATATTATTAGTTTTTAAGTTATCTTCATCTCCTTTTTTACTATAATTTAAATGTTTATTCATTTTTAATTTTGGAGCAAATGAATTATATAAATTTTCTTTTTTATTCTTATTATTTTCAAAAGTTCTTTCTTTATATTTGTTATTAACAACATTTGAAGAATCATTATATTCTTTTATTTTATTTTCTTCTATTTCATTTTTTTCATTTTCTTTATTATCATTTTGAGGAATAAAAGTAAATCCATTTTTTTTTTCATTATTATTGTTATTATTTCTATTTCTTGATTTTCCTTTACTTCCGTTAAAACAATTAAAAATATTTTGAAAAATATTATCTTTATTATCTTTATTATCTTCATTTTCTTTTTTTTCATTTTTTAATTTATTTTCTTCTTCTTCTCTTTCTTCTTTTAAAATTTCTAATTTTTGATATAAAAAATTATATGGAAAATGAGCACCATATTCAAAATATTTTTGAACTTCTTCTTCTTCTTCTTCTTCATTTTCAAGAAAATAACCTTTATAATTTAATATATTATCATTATTAACATCAATTTCATCATCTGATTCATTTAAATTTTTATCAAAATTATCATCTAAAACAAGTGCCATTGAAATTTACTTTTAAAAAATTCTAAAAAAAAAAATAAAATAATTAAAAACACATATCTTCAATTACAAATAAAAAAAATAAAAAATTAAGAATAATATTTTCTAAATTTATAAATTAAAAAAAAATATTTCAAAAATAAAATGACAGAACCATTATTAAATAGAATAGATAATTTAGAAAAAAGTGCAAAATTTAGAAATATATATGATGAAGAAAGAGTAATGAGAGATATAGAAAGAAACATAAGATTAAAAAAAATGAGAGGAATGTCAGAAAAGAATTTAGAAGAAAAAAGAAAATTAGAAGAAGAAAAATTAAAATTAATGGAAGAAAAAAGAGAAGAACTTCTTTCATCAAAAATAAAAAAAATAGAAGAAAAAATGAAAGAAAGAGAAAGAATATTATCATCAAGACCTAAACAATTAATAAAATCAACTTCTCTTCCTCCAATAAATATCCTTCAAATGAATATTGATAGAATAAAAGAAGAAGAATTAGATAATTGTTATTTATTAAATGATAGACTTTTAGAAAAATATGAAACTCATAAAAATAATTATGAAGGAAATAACAAAGAAAAAAATTTAAGATATTTATTAACTGATAAAAGATATGATGAAAGACATAATAGATATAAGAAAAAAGTTGCTAAAATAGAAAAAGAAAAAATTGAAGAATATAATAAACAACAAATTGAAAATTGTTATAATATTAAAGAATGTTTTGAAAGACATAAAAATCCAAAAATAAGAAAAATGAAAGAAAGAAATAAAAAGCATTTAGAAGAATTAAAAGATAGACAATATGAAATAATGTTAAATGATGAAAAAAGAAAAAAAGAAATATTAAAAAAATTAAATTATATTCCAAGTGGTTTTTTAGATGAAGATAAAATACAATTTGATTATATTCATAGAGAAAATTTATCACATTTACAAAAAGAAAAATTAGAAAAAATTGAAAAAGAAAGAATAAAAAAATATAAATGGTATTTATTAAAACAAAAAGATGCTTTTAGATATGCAACTGAAGAAAATAAAGAAGATAATAGAATTAAAAAATTGTCTCAACAACAAACTTTACTTACTCAAATGGAATTAGATAAAAAATTTGAAGAATTAAATAAATGTATGAAAGAATTAGAAGAAAAAAGCATTCTAAGAAAAGATAAAGATGAAAGACTTAAATTATTTTATGAAAAACATAAAGAATTAAAAAGTATTAAATAAATGTTATTTGATTTTTTTTAATCAAATAAAATAATTTTTATTTTATTAAAATACAATTATTCAAAAATTTTTGTTATTAAAAGTTATTAATATTTAATTTGTTTATATTTTATATTTTTTATTATTTATGAATTTTATTATATAATAAAAATAATTTTATAAAAGAAATTTTATTATTCCCATTTGTATTAAGATTTTTTATTGTTGAATTTGAATTAGAATCTTTAATTAAACCTTTTTTACTATAAGTAATTAATTCATTTGCCATTTTCATTTTACATCTATTTAAAATAAATTTACATTTTGATATTATTTTATAATCTTTTCCAATAATATTTAAATGTCTTGAAAGGCCATAAAACCATTGTTTAACTTGTTCTTCATTTAAAAATAAATCTATCGATCCTTCTTTAAAAATAAATGACATATATAACCAAGGTTGATCACTATTTGATAATAATTTAATTTTTCTTTTTAAATTTTGTGAAGAAATACCAAAAGTTATTTTTATTAGAGAATATAAAAATATTTCTTTATCAACTTTTGAATCTTTATCTTTTTGAAATATTTGAATAGAATCTCTCTCATAATTTAATTTATAAAAATGAGTTTTTGTTCCATTAGAATTTAAATTAATTTTTAAAATTGAATCTCCTCTTTGAATTTCTTTATAACAATTATCAATATATTTATCAATTAAAGTATTTCTTTCTTTAATTTTTAATGAAAGTATTTTTTTTCTATATAAATTAAAGTAATTTTGCAATTTGCATTTACTATAAATTGATAATAAATTATTAAAAAGAATTATAAGTGCTTTAGTTATTTCAGGAGATAAATTATTTAAATTAATTGATGTATGATCAATTTTTTCATTAGATAAAATTTTAAGAGTAATATCAATTTGATTTTTAATTTGTTTAGATAAAGTTGAATCAGAAATATTAAAATTAACATATTTATTTGCATATTTTAATAAAAGTTTTAAAAAGACAATTGAATTAATATTATTTTTATCTATTAATCCTTTTTTATTTGATGATGTTTTAATTATTTCTTTTTTATTTAATTTCAATGATATTTTTGTTTCTAAATTATATAATGTTTGATACATATATACTGCTTGTTCCATTTTATTTTTTATACAATTTAAAATTGAATCTATCTTATTTTCATTAAAGTTTTTTTCTCCAACTAATGCTTTTATTAATGAAGAAAATTTTGATAATGAAGATTGCTTATTTATATTATCTTTCTCATTTAAACTTTTTATATATATACTTGATTCTAAATTAAATATTGAAAAAATTAGTCCATTATAATCTTTTAATATTTTTAAATTTTCTATTTCTTCATTTAAACAATTTATCCATATTTTAATATCATTATTTTTTAAATATGAATGGAAAGCATTTATTATTTTTCTTATTATATTTTTATGAATTTCTGTTTTATCAATGTCGTTTTCATCAATAATTATTTTTTTTTTATAATTTTCATTTATTGTTATAATACTATCAACCCTAAAAAAATTATATAAAACACTTTTAATTAAATTTAATTGTATTTCAGAATTTTCTTTCGTTTCTAAAATATCACATAAAGTTTTAAAAGTAGAAATAGAATCATCTAATTTATTTAAAGATAAATAAGCAATAGTTAAATTAGATAAAATTTTTAAATCAAGTAAAATATTTTTCATATCAATATTATTATGACTTTTATTTGTAAAATGTAAATTTTTATCTTTTAAAGTTTGTTCATAAACTAATTTTAAGTGTTCTAAAGATTGCTCTAATTTTCCATTATAATATAAAGAAATTGCATAATTACAAAGTGAATCTCTAATTTTATAATTATCTTCTAATTTTTTTGCAATATTCACACAATTTTTATATGATTCAATTGCTTTTAGATAATTTCTTTTTCTTATAAATTGAAATGCTTCTATATTTTCTTTAATATAATTAGATTCATATGTTATTCTTTCCATAGGTTCTAAATTATTTAAAATACTTGATGATTCATTTTGAGAATTATATTCACTATCAAATTGAAGATTAATCATTTATATTATAAAATTAAATAATATTTTTTATGAAAAAAAAATAAAATAAAAATAATTCGTTTAAAATTAAATGTTTAATTATTTATTTTTTTTTTCAAAAAGAGCAGATAATCCAAGTTCTTCTAATATTCTTCTAGTTCCGTAATCTAATTTTACAGTATTTTCAGCAAATTCTAAAGGATTAGGAGCAGTTTCCATTTTTCTTTCTTTTTCAGCTTCTTGTAATTTAAGAGAAATTCCTCTTACTGGTCCTTTTTGAATTCTTTTCACTAAATGAGTAGCATATCTTGCTATTTTATTTCTTAATCTTTTTGAGGGATGCTACTTCTTCAAGAACTCTTTTATTATAATGAAAGTCGTTACTCATCTTTTGATAATGCTTCTCATTTAATTGTCTTGCTGCTCTTTTTACTGTTTTTGTTCTTACTCTTCACTTTTATAAATTTTGATTTTTTAATTTTTTATTAAAAATTTTTTAATATATTTTATTTCTTAAATTTTTTTTGTTTTTGAATTTAATTATTTTAAGATTTGAATTAATACTTTTTGGAAATTGTTTATTTTATTGAATACATATAATTTTTGTTATTTAAAATATTTTTTGTTTGAATAATATTATTTTTAATTTCATTCATTATTTTTTATATAATTTATAAATTTAAATTGTGAAAATAAGAGCAAAATACTCTATACATATTGTTTCAAGATAAATTGAAATTTTTAAGGGGTTTGATTTTTTTCGGAATATGAAATCTCAATTTTTTATTTTAATATTTTTTATAATTTATGAAATATTCTTTATAATTTCTATTTATAATCAGGGATTACTATAATCAATATTTTTTATTTAATTAATAATTTATTTTGAAAAAATAATGATAGAAAAAATAAAAATTTCTTTTAAATGGTAGACAACACTAATATATTTTTAAAAACCAATCAAAATGATCAATTTATATCAGAAAAAGAATTAGATACAATAATATTAAAAAGTGCCTTATTATCAGGATTATCATATACAAAATATCAGAATAGACATACAATAAGACCAATAGCAAATTGGGTATTTCCAAAAGAATTTGAAAAATTAACAAAAGTTCAGGTAAATGAAATTTTAAATATATTTAATTTAAAAATCGAAGGTGAAAATACACCAAATCCAATATCAAATTTTAAATCAATGAAATTTCCACAAAGTATATTAAAATGTTTAACAAAAGAAAATATATTTTATCCAACTCCAATTCAAATGTTAGGTATTCCAAGTGTATTAAATGGAAGAGATACAATAGCAATATCATTTACAGGAACAGGAAAAAGTTTAATTTATTTATTACCTTTAATAATGATGTCACTATCAATAGAAGAAAAAAAGCCTATTAAACCAAATGAAGGTCCTTTCGCTTTTATTATTGTTCCAAGTAGAGAATTAGCTATTCAAATTGATGAAAATTTAAATAAATTTATTAAATATTTAATGAGAAGTACTGAAAAAATTTATCCTATTATTAAAATAGTTTTATGTATTGGAGGATATGAAATAAAATACCAAATTGAAGATATTAAATTAGGATGTCATATTATTATTGGTACTGCTGGAAGATTAAATGAATTAATTGAAAAAAAAAAATTATCTACTAAACAATGTAAAATTCTAGTTATTGATGAAGCCGAAAGATTATTTGATATAGGAATTGATGAAGATGTGAAAAAAATGTTAGAAAAATTCAAAGAACCAAGACAAACATTAATATTTTCTTCATCAATGCCAAGAAAATTTCAAAATTTTTTAAAAGAAAAATTATATAAACCAATAATAATAGAAGCAGGTAAACCAAAGAAAAATTTGAAAATAAAGCAAGAAATAGAATTTTTAAAAGATGAAAATAAATTATTATATTTATTAAACACAATTCAAAAAACTCCACCTCCAGTAATAATATTTTGTGAGAATAAAAATGACGTAGAAGAAATACATGAATATTTATTATTAAAAGGATGTGAAGTATGTTCAATTCATGGTGATAAAGATCAAGAAAGTAGAATAAAATCAATAAGAGAATTTTCAGGAGGATTAAAAGATATTTTAGTAGCTACAGATATTGTAAGTAAAGGTATTCATTTTCCTTCTATTGAACATGTTATTAATTATGATATGCCTAAAGAAATTGAAAATTATATTTTAAGAATTGGAAGAACTGGAAGATTAGGAAAAAATGGATTAAGTACTACTTTTATTAATAAAAATGTTGATGATGCTATTTTATTAGATTTAAAACATTTTTTAATTGAATGTGGAGAAGAATTACCTAAATTTTTTTCTACTATTAATTCTAATAAAAATGATACTTTAGAAGAATGCCCTTTTTGCGGTGGATTGGGACATAAATTAAATCAATGTCACAAATTAGAAAATCAAAGAAGGAAAATTACTTTACAACAAACTAATGATAATTTATTAGAAAATTTAAAATTTATTAAAAATTAATTTTTTTTCATTTTTAAATTAATTTTCTTTGTTTTTATTCAATTTTATATTTTAATAAATGTCATTTGGTTATAATCAATATTTATATGGGAATTCTTCATATAGAAATCCTTCTTTAGTTTCTTCATATTCAATAACAAAAAATGAAGAAAAACAAAATTTAAATCAATCATCACAATTTAATATAGCAGGAAAAATGGCAATTTCAACAACTCCTATTAATTATCATTATATTCGTCGTTCACCAACTCCTTCTCAATCAACTATTCAAAAGAATAATTCTAATGTTGAAGTTCCTAAACAAAATAATTTAACTGATAATTTAAATAAAAATTTTTTAGGTAATTATTATAATAATGCTAATAAACCTGGAATTAATCAGTATAATAATAATAATGAAATTATTAATAGAAGTCCTCAATATAATAATATTTATTCTAATCCTATTACTCAAAGAAATTCTCCTCCTTATAATTTAAGACAAAATAAAAATGAAGAATTAAATAGATTAACAGATCAATTTGAAAAAATGCTTATAACAAATAATCCAAATCCTTCTCAACAATATCAAAATAATTCAATTACTCAAAATAATAATGGATTAAATATAAATTCAAATATAAGAACAGAACAAACAGATAATCTTTTAAATAATACTTTACCTCAAAGAAATATAACACCATATAAAAATCAAAATAATTCTTTATCTCAATCTTTAAATCCTTATCAAAGTCAAAATCAAGGTCAAATAAATTCAATATCTCAACAATTATATCAAAATCAAGTGAAAACAAATTCTTTAACACAACCATTAAATTCATATCAAATAAATAATCAAAATTATAATTCTTATCAACCAAAAATTCAGAATGAAATATCTCAACCACAAATAATAGGATATAAAAGTGGAAATACAAATTCTCCAAATTATTATCAAAATCAAAAATCTCTATATCAAAATTCATATTTGAATTCTCAGAATTCTAATATTTACTCAATAAAAACTCCATATAATAATCAAAAGGATTCTTCCTTAAATCCTTGGTTACAAAATTTAGACTCTCATCAAAAAACGAAAGAATCTCAAATAGAAGTATTAAAATATTCAACATATACAAAAGGAGGAGTAAGTATAGATGGACGTAATAAAACAAATCAAGATTCTTCAATAGCAAAATCCCATTCATCAACAGAATATTCATTTGGAGTTTTTGATGGTCATGGACCAGATGGTCATTTTGTTTCACAAGCAATAAAACAATACTTTGAATCTCAACCAAGTACGAATTTATCTTCAAAGGAAAATTTAACATTAACATTTAATTCTTTATCAAAATTTATTCAATCTCAAAAAAGTTTTGATGTATTTAATTCAGGTTCAACATGTGTATTTGTACATATAACATCGAATAAAATAATATGTGGAAATTGTGGTGATTCTCGAGCAATAATAATATCAGGAGTATCAAATAATGTAATTCAATTATCTCATGATCATAAGCCAGAATTACCAGAAGAGAGAAAGAGAATTGAACAAAGTGGAGGAAGAGTTGATCGAGTTTATGGAATGGGACCTTATAGAGTATGGATGAAAAATGAAAATTATCCTGGTTTAGCTATGAGTAGATCCATTGGAGATGGTATTGCTCATAATATTGGAGTTAGTGATCTTCCTGAAATTATTGAATTTGAAATTGATAAAGTTAAACCTTTAGCTTTAATAGTTGCTTCTGATGGAGTTTGGGAATTTATGACTAATGAAGATGTTAAAAATGAAATTTCAAAATTTTTATACTCTTCTGATTCGGATTCTTGTGCTAAATCTATTTGTGAAAAAGCTAGAAATTTTTGGGAAAAAAATGGAATTTATTGTGATGATATTACTGCTGTTGTTGTTTTTTTTAAAAATTAAATTTTCTCTTTTTTTTCAAAATTAATCACTCTTTTTAAAAAAAAGTCTTTTATTTATTATTTTAAATTTTTAGATTTTTTTATTCTTTTGATTTTAACCAATACCCTGATGAAGGTAGGTAATATTTTGAATATGATTTTGATTTTTCATTGTTTAATTCTATAAATTTTATTTTTCTATTATTATAATTTGGATTAAAACCAAAATTGGAATTTATATTTTTTTTTTCTTCAGTATTGAATATATCTAAAGTTTTTCTTATTGATAAATAATTATTACTCATTCTATCAAAATTATTTAAACAATATTTAAAACCAGTTTTTTCAGTTTGATACATTCTATCAATTATATTTTTATTATTTGATTGAAGATTTTTTCTTATATTTAATGGATTTAATTTTATTTTTATACTTATAATTGTTTCTTTTTCAATACATTCTATTTTTTTTTTCTTTAGATTTTTAATTTTATCTATAATTACTTTTTTATTTTTTGGTTTTTGTTTTTTTGCATCAATTTCATATTTTGAATTGTTAACTATTATTTTAATAGGTTCAATATTATTATCTTTTCTTAAAGAGTTTAATTGACTTATTTTTGATTTTTCTTTTAATCTTTCTTTGATAAAAGCTCTATTTTTTTCAATACAACTTTTAACCACATCATTATCATTACTAATATTATTAAATTTTTGACTTAAATAATATGTTTTCTCATCTCTGAAATTTTTAATAATATTATTATTTTTATGTAAAGCATTTCCATCAAATAAAATAATCTTTTTTTTCCTTTCTGTATCAACTTTTTTCAAATACATAAAATTTCCATTTGCAGCTTTTTCAAAAGAAGAAAAAGACATTAATAAAAAAATTTAAAAAAATAAAATAAAAATTTTATTCTTTAATTAAATAATAAATATTTAATTTTTATCTTTTTTCAACGAAAATAAATAAATTTTAACCCAAAGATTATTCATTAAGAAAATAATTTGATTATTAATAATACTTTCATCTTTTTTATCTTCTTCTTTTTTTTTCTTTATCATCATTTTAACTTTTTTAAACTCTTCTGAATTTATTTTGAATTCCAATTTATTAATATAAAATTTTTGATTTTGATTATTTAAAATTTATAAATAATCAATAGCATCTATTCCTTGAAGAATCATAAGATCAAATGAAAGAGTAATATCAGGAATTACATGACAAAAGCTCATGTCATATCAAAAATAAAGAAGGGAAATTCTTTTTAATCTTGGTTCTATCTCTCTAAGCTTGAGCAGAGAATAAAATTTTATAATCTAATTCTCTTTGTATATTACTAAATGTTTCTAAGTCTCCCAATGATAATAATTGTCACCATTAACCTTTCCTCTATTTAAACACCCTAATTTTTTTTGGGTTATTTTATTTTTTTTTATATATTTATTAATTTTCTTTTTTATTGGAGATTTAAACTTTTTTAATTCTTTCCCTTATTAACTGTTATTTTTTCTTTTGACATATGAATTTTTTTTTGAATTCTTAAAATTTCGGAAATTTGTCTTTTGAAAAATTTTATTTGATTTTTAGTATTTAAAATTTGAGAATCATATTATTTTTTTCTTTTTAATTGAGATTTTGCGTTTTCTCTTTTATTTTCTTTTAAATATTTATTTGCATTAATTTTACTGGAAACACTTTTATTTTCTAGTTTTTTAATATATTCCATCATATTACTTTCTATTTTTTAAAATTCTTGAACTTCTCATTTTTTTAAATTATGTATACTGATTTATATATATAATTTTTATTATTATAATATTTCTTTTTAATATTGAATAATAAATAATCAAATAAAGAAATAAACAATTTATTTTTATTCAAATTTTTGTAAAAATAATGAAAACCCAAAATTCATCAATAAAAACACCAAAAAAAAATAATGAACAAAACAATCTTATAATTCCAATTGAATTAAAAGATCAACCATTAAAAACTTATTTATCTCTTTCATCAAATGATAATAACAATTTATTTATTTATCTCAACAAAACTTCAGATGAATTAAATGAAGAAATATCTCAAATATCAAATAAAATAAATGAGAATATGAAAAAAATTCAAAATTATGAAGGAATATTAAAAGAGAATTCTTCCAAAATATCATCTTTAAAAAATTTAATATTAGAAAAAGAAAAAGAAATAGAAACAGAAAAGAAAAACATAACAACTCAAATAAATAAAATAAATGATTTAAAATCATCAGTGAATGATTTAGGAAAATATTTTCAAAACCCATTAAATAATTTAGAGACAGAATTTTTACATCAAAAATTTTCAAACATAAATTACACAGAACAATATATAATAATGAATTTACAGAAAGATTTAACAGATTATCAAGAATACATTCATGAAATAATATCTCATAAAAATCCATTAATAAATGATATATTAAAAGAATTACAATTAGTAGTAGATGAAGTGAATCCAAATTATAAAGTAAATTTATATGGATCTTATTGTACTGGTTTATGTCTTCCTTGGAGTGATATTGATACAGTAATTTCACATGATCCTGCACATGGAGAGGAATTTTTTCTTAATAAATTATATATTAAATTAACTACTAAACCTTGGGTTCAAACACATAAATTTATTGAAAATACAAATGTTCCTATTATTAAATTAGTTTCTAATGATAAATTTAATTTTCATATTGATATCTCGGTTGAAAATGATAAACATTTTGGATTAAAAACTGTAGAATTAGTTAAATCATATATGAAAACTTATCCTGTTTTAGAACCAATAATTTTAGCTTTGAAGACTTTATTAGCTAATGGAAATTTAAATAATCCTTATACAGGAGGATTAAGTTCTTATGGTTTAATATTAATGGTAGTTTCTTTTATTCAAAGTAAAATAGAAAATCAAAAATATAATAGTGAATCACCAACAATTTTAGGAGAAACTTTTTTAAATATTTTAGGATATTATGGAATATTATTTGATTTTAATAAATTTATTATAATAACTTATCCTGTTAATAATGATAAAATGAATGAAAACGATAAAGAATTTGCTTATCCTTTTGGAAGTAATAGTCATGAATTAATTATTGTAGATCCATTAAATAGATTAAATAATGTTGCAAAGAGTACTTTCCAATATATGAATATTAAAATGGCTTTTATGATTGCTTATATGGTTGCAAAAGAAGATTGTGAATGTGGGTGTCATTATGAAGGAATTCAAAATAAACATTTTGATACTGAACATTGTATTCTTAAAAGAATTTTTAATTCTGTTAAAAGATTTAGTGATGTTAATAAACCACCATATTAAACAATTTATATTATAAATTTAAATATTCGTTATTTTACTAATATTCTTATAGAATATTTGAATAATAAACATTCTTTTATTCCAATTTCTTTTTTTAAATATTATTCATTTAAAAAAGATTAGAAAAATTTTTATATTAAATATATTTTTAACTGTAAAACAATTAATTATTTATTTGTATTTATTTTAAATATTAAGATAATATTCATCTCTGTAAATCAGATTATTTATTTGCTTTAATTTACATCAATTCATAAAATAATCCAATTTTTTAAATTTTATGTAATTAAAATAAAACTAACTATCTATCATAAATTTTTTTCTGTGTTTGTTATAAAAAATAAATTAACCACTGTTGCTGATGTGATTATTGAATAATATATAATATAATTGATTAAAATTTTTATTTTGATTATCAAAGCTTACTATATAATAATCATTTTAAAAAAAAATTTTTCATTTATTATTTTTTAATTTCGTTTTTTTCTTTTTCTCCTATATTACATTTAATAATTTTAAAATCATTTTATATATTTTTTTATTTTTAATTTATATTTATATTCTTGATTTAATATCTAAATAGACCAATTAATGTTTGTTAGATTTAATACAAAAAAATTCTCAAACTTCTTCTTTTTCATGAACTTAAGCCAAAGAATTAAATTGACACATGAATATAAAAAATTTGAATCTTAAAATAAA
>JAEEGK010011395.1_pt1 | contig 20314 bp, 14 predicted proteins | sample 8958771 | NCBI WGS metagenome assembly JAEEGK01 (sample SAMN16246547, study PRJNA631951) | gut metagenome | biome: gut microbiome; feature: rumen; material: SC-attached | host: Bos | place: Iran: Karaj | collected 2018-10
GTTAATTATTTTTTATAAGAAGAATATTGTAAAATAATTAATATATTAAATTGAGAATTTAATGAATAAAAATTTCTTAAATGAATGATATATTTAATTTATTAAAAAATTAAATTCTTTTTTTTGATATAGATTAAATAACTAATTATTTATTTAAATTTTTTTTTCTAAAAAAATAATATTTAAAATTTCGATTTTATAGTTTTTAAATAAAATAAAAATATTTAATATTTTTAAAATCATAAATTAAATCAATAAAGAATTAAATATTTAAAAGAAATAATGATAAATAATATCACATTAATAAAAGTTCATTCAGATATAATTACATATTTAAATTATTTAAAAGATGGAAGATTAGTTTCTTGTTCAAATGATATGACATTAAAAATATATAAACAAAATACATTTGAAATTCAATTTATAATAAAAGAACATAAATATTATGTAAATTCTTTTACAGAATTAAATAATAATAAAATAATAACATGTTCATTTGATACTACAATAAAAATAATTGATTTAATAGATGATAAAAATTATAAAATAGTTCAAACTTTATATGGACATTTATCAAATGTTTTAAAAATAATTGAAATAAATGAAAAGACATTAATATCAATTTCTTGGGATAAATCAATGAAAATTTGGAAAATGAATATGAATAATCAATATTTTTGTTTTAAAACAATTACAATACAAAATACAATTTCAAATTGCAACATTATTAAATTAAATAATAATGAATTTTGTACTGTAACATACGATGAAAATTGTTTAAAATTTTGGCAAATTAATAATTTTTCAAATAATAATACAATATATAATATTGATGTTTCTTGGAATTTAAATTCAATGTGTTTATTAAATGATGATTTATTATGTGTTGGTGGAAGTAATTATAATGGTTTTTATATAATAAAAATATCAACTCATAAAATAATAAAAAAAATAACAGGACCAAAAAAAATTATTACTTTATTTAAATGTGTTAAAAATTTTATTTTATGTGTTATTGAAGATAAAAATGAAAATATTAATATATGTAAATATAAATTTAACGATTTAAATTTAGAAAAAGTTAAAGAAAAAGAAAAAGCACATAATAAAATGATTTATTCTTGTGTAGAAAATAATAATGAAATAATAGTATCAGGAGGTGAAGATTTATTAATTAAATTATGGAAATAATATAATAAATATATTAAATTATTTTCCAAATATTAAACAAAATAAAAATAAAATGTATTTATTTTTTATTACAATTTTCCCAAAATATAATATAAATTATATATTTATAAATTAATAAATATATTTAATTATCTTCAAAATCAAAAAAATTTTTTCCATCTTTCATTTCAATAATAGGAATAGTATTTTCAATTAAGCAAAAATCGTGTTCTTCAAATGTTAAAACTTGCCTAATACAAAATAAAATAGGAGTAATTAAAATATTATAATTTATTAAACTATGATAATTTTTAGTAATATCATACAATTCAACAGTCCTAATAGCAAATTTTGATTCATAATTTCCATCAAATTCATTATTTTCAGTAATAAAACTAAATTTAGAATAATCACATTCAAAAACTAAAATAGCAAAATTTTTTTTAACTTCAATTTCTAAAGAAATATTCTCTTTTCCTTTAAAAACACAATTTTTAGCAAAAATAAATAATGTATGTATTTTTGAAAATACACAATTTACAAATGAATCTTCTAAATTTCTTCCTTCTAAATCATAAATTTTATTTTTTAAAGATTTAATAAAAATTGATCTTATATTAGAAAATCTTGCATCTAATTGTTGAATAAATAAAACAATTTTATATCTTTCATCATATTCATTTTCTATTTTTTGTCCTTCGGAAGGACCAGCATAAATTTTTATATGATTTGTTTTTAATATATTCAAAATATTTTTTAATTCTTTTAAATAAATATTTGTTATTCTTAATGTTAATTCATTATGTATTTTTTTTTCTTTATCTTTCATTTCTATTTTCATTTTTTCAAATGTTTTAAATAAAGGTTCATTTTCATTATTGTCTATTTTATATATTATATAAGGAAAAAATATTGAATTTGAACTTAGTTCTTCACATTTAAAATCTTTATAATCTTCATTTATTCTTTTTTCATCTTTTATTACTTGAATTGAATCTTTATAAAATGTCATTATTATTCCTTCAAATTTTGAAAACATTTCATTTATTTTCTCTATGAAGATTTTAAATTTTATAATTTGAGTGTTTTTAAGTTCTAAAAGAAATTTCATTTTTTTTAAATTTAAAATATAATTATTTATATGTGTATATATATTTTTTTCATATTATTATTTTTTTTTTATTTTTATTAAATAAAAATGAATAAAATTAATTTATATATATATTAAAAATTATATCTATTAAAACTAATTTAAAATAAAGAAAAAACAATGTATAAAAAATCAAAAAAAAAAAAAAAAATTAATAATATAATATTTCAATAAAAATCATTTTAAAAAAACCAATATTACATATAAAAAACAATAGGAAAAAAATTATAAAAATCATTCCTCAAAAAAAAAGAAAACAAAAATAAAAACAAAAAAACAATTATTACAACATAATAACAAGACAAGAAATATTATCAGTAGCACCTTTCTTCAAACTTTCATTAACAATATGTACAGCAAGTTCCTTAGCAGTATTACCATATTTAAAACAATCATAAAATAAATCTTCCTCAGTTAAAACATCCCAAACACCATCACTACATAAAATAATAAATTTATCATTATCACTTAAATCAACTCTATTAATAAATGGAGTAGCAATTACTCCAAAATTTTTTAAAGAAAAATCACCTAAAGCTCTAGTTAAACTTAATTTTCCTTGTACTCTATCATTAATAATATTACCTCCTTTTTTTTTAATTCTATTTATTTCATTATCATCATTACAATTATGATCATGACTTAATCTCTTACATCCTGAATTACTTATTAATACACATCTTGTATCTCCTACATTTGCACAATAAATTACTTTTTTAATTCCTAATAAAAGATCATTTTCTTTTGTTATGAAAATTACTGTTCCTGTTGAACCCATATTTGACATTTTTAAATTATTATTTTTTGCCATTTTTTGTATTTCTTTATCACATTCTTCAAATGAATATATTAAACTTTTTTTCACATCTGAAGTCTCATTAAAATGATTATGAAATAAAGTATAAATTCTTTCTTTTGCAAATTCTACTACTTCTGTTCCACCATGACCATCAAATAATGAGAAATATGCTTTATTTGGGTCTTTATTAAATTTATCAACTATTTTTTGAAAATCTTCCATTTTATTTCTATATTGAGGATTTTTTTCTTCTTCATATGAATATTGTTTTACACATTTTGATTTTGGTTGATATATTTGAATATTTGAATATATTGATGTTATGTCTATATTATCTGATAATGGATCACCATTTGTTGCTAAACGAGAAAATTGATTTTGATGCTTTACTCGAAGAATACTTTTTAAGGGTGGGTCTTCTTTTTTTTTTTTTTTTTCCATTTTTTTATTCTTTTTTTTATTTATTTATTGATTTTTTTTACAAACATTAAAAATAATTTCAATTTATTTAAATTTCTATATAATATTCATTTTTAAATTTTATTAATTTAATAATTAAAATAATATTTTAAAATATAATTCAATAACAAAATAAAAAATTTTATTCATTTTCAAAATCAATTGTATTCTCTTTCCACATTTTAATAGTTTTATCACAACAAGCCATAATAATCCTACTTTTAGTTTTATCAAACTTAATATCAAAAATACCACTTTCACTACTTAAACTCCCAGGTTGAACAGGAACTAAAATTTTTTGAAAAACATCTCCAGTATCATAATCCCAAAATCTAACCCATCCATCTTCTCCACCACTAACAAGAACATTATCTCCTAAATCTAATCCATTTAAAATCCCATCAGAACCTCTTAAATTCCTGATTAAATTTCCATTAGGACATTTCCAAATTCTAATACAATCACATCCACCACTAATAAAACTATATTCAAAATCAGGAATAATAATTTTTCTAATACTTTTCTTATGATTAGTCAAAGTATTAATACATTTACCATTTCTAACATCCCATAATTTAATAGTAGTATCATTACTCCCAGTTAAAATTTGTGGATCATTACTTTGTGAATTAATAGATAAAATAGCATTTGAATGTCCTTCAAGATACATTATTTGTTGTCTTGATCTTAAATCCCAAACACGACCAACTGAATCTCTTCCTCCACTTATTAAAATATCAAGTGAAGGATGAAGACTTAATGCATAAACTCCTGATAAATGACCATGATAATGACGAATTACTTTATTTTGTTCTAAATCCCAACATTTTATCATTTTATCTTCACCACAAGAAAATAAATATGGATGTCTTTGTGATAAAAGAACTGTACGAACTGTATTTATATGTCCTGTTAATGATAATTTTAATGTTCCTGATGCTAAATCCCAAAATTTTATTACACAATCATTTGAACCTGTTACAAAAAAATTATTTGTTGGATCTACATCTATACAACGTACCCAACCTGTATGTCCTGATATTACACGATAAATTTTCCATTCTAAATGATTTTTATTTTTCGAATTTTCAGTTTTTGAATTTTCAGTTTTTGAATTTTGAGAAGGAGGAGATATTATTGAAAGAGATTCTGATATTTTTGATTTTTTTAAAGGAGGTTGTTGTAATATATTTTTATACTCTGATTTTGTTATTAATGTTTTTTTTTGAGATAAGATTTTTTCTGGAAAGGTTATTCTTTTTAATAAATAAGGAAGAAAAAGGTTTTTATATGATAAGAGAGAATTTTGGATTAGTTTTTCATAAGGAATATTTAATATTGTTTCTTTTGTTGTTTTCATTTTTTTAAAAAAAAAAAATTATGATAAATAATTAAAAAACATTATATTTAAAAATAAATAAAAATTAATTAAAAAAATAAAATTTATTTTAATATTAATAAAAACAAAAATAAAAAAATAAATAATTAATCCCAGAATATATCTTTAATATCATTAGGAGAAATAGCTTCTCTACAAATAGGACATCTTCTTTTTCTAGTTTCAAAAGAAGCTTCAACACAACCTCTACAAAAAGTATGAAAACATTTAGTAATAACAACATTTTTCATATTAGTTTTACAAACTTTACAATGAACCATTTCTCTATATTTTTCAAAATCTTTTTTTAAAGAATTATATTCTTTTTGTAATTCTTCATAATTCATTAATGAAATATCCATTTTTTTCATTTTTAATAATTCATCATATTTTATTTTTAAAACATCATATTCAGTTAATAATTTTGATTTTTGATTATTTAATTCATTAATTTGATTTTGAAGTGAATTATTTGTTGTTTTTTCTTTTTCAATATTTTTTAAATATTCAAAACTTTCTTGTTTTAAAATTTGAATATCTTTTTCATTTAATTCTATTAAATTTTCTAATGAACTATTTAATTTTTTATATTCTGCTAATTCGCCGTCAATTTTTTTAGTATAAATATCATAATTTTCAATTTGTTCTTGGAAATTAGAAATTTTTTTTTCATACACTTCTTTTTCTTCTTGTAATAAAGAAATTGTTTGATTATCTTTTAATTTATCATTTGACATTTCTGCTTGAATTTCTTTTGTATCTTGTAATTCTTTTCTTAAATTTTTTATTATTGAATTTAAATCAGTTAATTCTTTTTCTGTTGTTTGGGTTAATATTATTAAATTTTCATATTGTTTTCTTTCTTTTGTTAATTCTGTATTTAATCTCTCAACTTCTCTTTTATAATATTCTATTTTTTCTTTTTTTCTTTTTATTATTTCATTCTCAGTATCAATTTTTCTATCTCTTTCTCTTTCATTTTCTTTTAAATTTTGATTTGATTTTATTTCTTGAATTTCTTCTTTTAATTTAAAAATATTTTTAACATTTATTTTATTTTTTTCACATTCATCATCATATTTTTTAATATATTCCTTTTTAATTGATTCAATATCATCCATTTGTTTTAAAAGTTGATTTCTTTCATTTGAAAACATATCATACATTGCATTATTATCAAAACTTTCTTTTGCTTTTAATGTATTTTCTAAAGATTCAATTTTATTCATTAATAATTTTATATTTTGATTATCTTTTTCAATAATTTCTGTCATTTCAAAAATTTTATTTTTATATTCTTCAACTTGATTATAAAATTTTTGTGTGAGTTCATTTATTTCATTTTCTTTTATTTGATTAAGTGAATTATTCTTTTTTCTTAATTCATTATTTATTTCTTTTAAATTTTCAAATTTACTTAAAATATTTTCAGCTTGAGAAATTAAAGTTTGAAAACATTTTGATTGAATAATCATTTCTTCAGTAATATTAATTTGATTAGGAGAATTATTTATTTGTTCATATAATTCTTTAATTCTATTTCTTAAAGCTTCATTTTCTTTTTCTCTTAATTCATTTTGTTCATCTTCTTTAATTTGATTTTCATTTTTATTTTCACTTAAATTATTTTCTCCATTTTCATTTGAAATATTTTGTATATTTGTATTTATTTCTTTACCACAATATAAACATAAACATTTATGTTCTTCTGTTGATTCTTGAAAAACTTGTTTTTCTAATGTAATATATGGTATTGTTGGATTTGTATTTATTCTTCTTTTTAATTTGAAATTTTCAGATTTTAAATTCTCAATTTGAACATTTGATTCTTTTAATTTTGATTCATAAATCTCACATTGTGATTTTAATGATTCTATTTCTTTTAAATTATTATTTGATTGTGTTGTTTGTTTTATTAATTTTTTTTCTAAATTTGTATTTATTTCTAAAATATCTTGTGAAGTTTCATGAAAAATTTCTGATAATTTTTCTCCATTATCTTTTAATAAAGGAATTAAATTTTTTGAAAGTAAATTTATTGAATTTGATAATGTTTTTATTGATTCTATTTCATATTGATTTAAATCAAATTTTTCATTTGATGTTAATATTAAATTTAATATTTCTGAACTTGAAGAAAAAATTTTTTTTTTTTCTTCTGTTTTTTCATTTTCTGGATATTCTATTTTATTTTCTTTAATTGATATATTTAAAGCATCATTCATTTTATTTAATTCAGAAGAAAAATAAGTAAATAATTCACAAACATTTTTAAAATTTTTTTCAAGTTTTTCATTTGTTTGTTCTTTTTCTGAAATATTATCACGTAATTGATTTACTAATGTAAATAATTGTTTATTTTGATATTCAAGAAGTGTATTATTTTTATGTAAACTTCCTTCTTCTTCTTCATTATTACCTTTTTCTCTTTTTTTTTTCCTTCCTATCATTTTATTTAAATTAAATGTAATAAAAAAATAATAAATATTTTTTAAAAAATAAAAAATTAAAAAAAAATGAATTTATATAATGGTTAAATTAAGAATTTGATATTGAGAAATGAATATTTAACTTTTTTTTTAATAATTATTGTTAATATTAAATATATTTTTTATATTTTTTTAATTATATTTATTTTTAATATTTTTAAATGTATTTTTTTTTAGTGAATTATTACTTTACTTTTATTCTAAAAATTTTATTAAAATAATAATAATTAATGTTAAAAATACAAAAATTAAATATTATATAAGTCTTAAATAAAATATTAAATGATCACAATAAATAAAAATTATATATTTAATTTAATTTTAAAATTTAAAAAAAAAATGAACATTTCAAGAAAAACGAAGTATCAAAACTTAACAAAAGAAGAACAAAATTTATTAAATCTTTATCTTAATGAATATGAAGAAATGTTTCAATTTATATTAATTCAACCACAAAATGAATTCATAGATAACATAATAAAAAGAGTAGAACTTTCTTTAAAAAAAAAAATTAACGACATCCCGTTAATATATAAAAAGCATGTTGAGCAATTTTTAATTGAGCAAATATATACAAAAGAATATATTACAATATCAAATTGTTTAAAATTAAATAAACATAAATTAAATGATTCTTCAAATTTTTTTAATGGAAAAATAATTGATCATTGTGAAAAAGACAAAAAAAACGGATTTTATATTCATTCATGTGGTAATAAATTTTATTCTTGTAATTATACTCAAGTAATAAATTTTGAGAATTTAAATGATAATACACAAAAAAAAAGATCAACTTTTTTAATATGTATAAATTGTAATATGATTTATAAAAGTAATTTAATAAGATTTCACTGTAATGAAAAAAATATTGATTTTTATTCTAAAATAAAAAATGATGGAAATATAAAAGATTTTCCTTATGCAACATGGAAAAAATATCATTGTAATGCAGTAATAAATGATACAATGAAATGTCCAATTTGTAAAAAGAGTTTATTATATGATAAAGAAAATGATAAATTAATATGTAGAAAATGTAATAAAATTGTTAATCCAAAAAAAATAACATGGAAATGTTTAATTTGTAAAAAAGATTTTATATCAGAAGCAAAAGAATATAATAATTTAGAATATAAAAATATGAAAATTTGTATTAAAAATATTTTAATAAATAAAATAAAAGCAAAACCAGAAAAATTAATTTGTTCATGTGATTTAGATATTAATTCAACTATATTTTATCATAAACCAAAATGTTCAGGTGAATTATTTATAGGAGAAATGGATAATAAAAAAATAATAGTTTGTAATAAATGTGATTCATTAGGTTATTATGATAATTTTATTTGGACATGTCCACATTGTCAAAAGAGATTTAGATTAAAAAAAAATGAATATAATAAAAATCAAATTAATGAAAATCAAAATAACAAATTAAAAAATAATTATGAAATTATTTATCGTTCAGGAATAAAAATGAGATCTCCTTTATTAAAAAAAGGAAGATGTGAATCTTCTTCTCCAGAAGAAAATAAAAATAATCAAAGAATTTGGAGAAGTTCAAATAAACAATTTTTAATTAATTATTTAAGAAATAATAACAAAAGTGATATTTTAAGTAATCAAAGAATTGGTTCAAGATCACCTTTACAAATATTAAGAAATGGATTAAATAATAATGTTAAAAATTTAAAAATTGATTTTGATAATTGTATTTTAAAAGAAGAAGATGAAAAATTTGAAAATGATGAAATTCAATTTACAAAAACTGAATCTAATTTATTTAATATGATTATAGGAAATAATAACAATAATTTAAGAGAAAATTCAAATGAAAAAAAAGAAAAATCAAAAGAAAAAAAAGAAATATCACCAATTAAAAATCATTTTATAAGAAAAAGAAATATTTTTTCTTCAAATAAAATCTCAGTTTCTACATTAGAAAATTCAATGAGTGAAAGAGATAAAGAAGAAAAAGAAAAAGAAAAAAAATTAGAAATATTAGAAAAAGAAAAAAATATAATATTAGAAAAAAAAATACAATTAAAAGAAAGAGAATATGATATATCAGAATATGAAATAAAAGAACAAATAGGACATGGTTCATTTGGTCAAATATTTAAAGTAATTTCTCCAGATGGAAAAATATATGCAATGAAAAAAATAATGACATCAAATAAAGAAGATATAGAAGATGTACAACATGAATACAATATTTTAAAAGAATTAAAAAAATGTTCAAAAAAATATAATTTAATAAATATTTATAATATGCAAACAAAACAATTAGATCCAACAACATTTGTATTATATGTAATAATGGATTTAGCAACAAGTGATTGGGAAAAAGAAGTATTAAAAAGAGGAGAAAAAAAAGATTTTTATGATGAGAGAGAATTAATAAAAATATTAAAAAATTTAATAAAAACATTTGCTCAATTACAAAGAATAAATATTTCACATAGAGATATTAAACCACAAAATGTATTATATTTTAAAGAAAATAATTCATATAAATTAAGTGATTTTGGTGAAGCAAAAGAATTAATATCAAATAAAGAAGTAACTGCAAAAAGAACTTTAAGAGGAAGTGAATTATATATGAGTCCTTTATTATTTAAAGCAATGAGAAATAAGAGAGTTTATATTACAGAAGTTAAACATAATATTTTTAAAAGTGATGTTTATTCATTTGGTTTAATGTCTTTTTTTGCTGCTTCACTTTCTTATGAATCACTTTATGATATTAGAGAATTAAATAGTAATTTTTCTGTTAGAGTTGTTTTAGAAAAATATTTAAAAAGACATTATAGTCCTATTTTTATTGATTTAATTGCTACTATGTTAGATGTTGATGAAAAATCTAGGATTGATTTTTTAGATTTGGAAAAAATTATTGATGAATATGAATATTGAAAATGTTATTTTTATGAAGTTTTTTTTATTATTGTTTATTTTTTTTATTGTTTTATAAATTAAATATATAAAAAATATAAATTTTTTGAAAACTATTTTTATTTTTTTTCTATTTGTTTATTATTTTATGATAAAATCATTAAAAAATTAAAACTATTTATAATTATTATCTTTGTTAAAAGAAATATCCTATATAAATTATTATTTTATTTGATATGAAGTTAAAACAATAAAATAAATTTTTTTCCCATTATTAAAACTTTACAAATTAATTTTAAATTACCAAAAATAATTACAAAAAAATTCAAAATTAAAATATTTCACAAGATTCACAACAAACAATATCATCATTAGGAATTTCCCCATTTCCTTTAAAAGACATTTGTTTATTTTGTTCTTTATAACTAACTACATCAATAATTTCAACAAAATTTGTATCATTTTTAATAACTTTATTTTCACTTAAATACTCACTATCATCATTACTTTCATTATCACATAATAAAATATTATCTTTAAAACTTATTTTTTGTTTTCCTCCTTTTTTTATTATTTCACCAAAAATATCTTTTCTTATTTTAATTGTTAATGTTGGAGTACTCATTGTTTTTCTTGGTACTTTAAATGTTGCTTTTTTAATATTTTTTAAATTTAATGTTTTTGTATTTTTTGACGTGTTTATTGTTGTGTTTATTGTTAATAAAGAATTTGCATTTTGGGATTCAATATTCATTTTTAAAATATTTATTTTTAATATAAAATTTTTTTTTTATTTTAGAAAAAAAAGATGTTTTAATTGTTAATTAAAGATATAATTGATATTTAAAATGATTTTATTTTTTTATTAAAATATGATATAAAATTAAATAAATATAAATTTATAATTAGAATAATATAAATTATTGATTTATATATTAAAACAATTTATAAAAAATTCTTTTCTTTTGTTGCTTTTTCAATAATTTGATTAATATCATCTTTATTTATAAATTCATAATTAACAATTAAATTATTTATTTCATTTTCAGCATCTAATTTTGATTGAATTAAAGTATCATTTTCTATTTTTTCAACATTATCTAAAAAATGTTTATTATTTCCTTCATTAATACATAAATGTTGTCTTCTCTCAATAATTAAATTTTTATAAATTTCCTTTAAATTTTCATTATTATCATTTTTATTATTTTCTTCTTTTTTATTTAATGTAAAAAAATAATCTTCAATTAAATTTGGTTTACCTAAAGTTTTAAAAACAAAATAATCAACTTTTGAAAATCTATATTTTATATCATAAATACATAAAGGCCAATCTAAATCACACTTACTTTCAGTGTCATTGATTAAAGAATTTATTTTTAGTTTTTTATTTTTTAATTTTGGTATTGGCATTTCTTTTAATATTATAGATTTAAATTCTATTCTTTTTTTATTTATCATTGACATAGGAAATTCAATTTCTTTTTGATAATCAAATAATATTTTTCTTAAATTAAATACTCCAATAAATCCAATATTTTTTAATAAATTATCATTATATGAGTAAATATCAGACAAATCTTTATCATTTATTTCTATAGTTTCATCATTATCAATTATATAATCAATAAAAAAAAAAATAGTTTTAAAAATAGTAATATTTCCAAAAAGAAAAAGAGAATCATAAATTGCTAATAAAGTATCATCATTTACTTCTCCATTAAATAATCCAGTTAAAAAAACATTAATTTTATTTTTAATATATAATTTAAGATTATTAGATAAATTATATTTCATTTCTAAAATTTCATCAATTATACTTATATCAGTCAAAATACCAATTAAATTAATAAAATAATCAGAAGGTAATATTACTTCAATTAATTGAGAAAAAAGCCAAAAAATTTCTTCTTCATTTTCATTAAAAAAATCAAGTAATTGTGCAATTATAAAATTAAATCCTTGACAATAACCAACAGTAATATTTCTTCTTGAATAAGCAATTAAAATATTTTTTAATTTTTGAATTAATTCATTATTTTCAGCTTTAATTGGATCTATAAATGTTCTTATAATATCTTTATTTATTTGATTTTCAAAAGCAGAAGGAATAAATTTATAATAATCAATAAATAAATTTTTATAATAATTTTTATTATTTTCCATTTGTCTTTTTGCTCCAGAAGAAATTAACCAAATTTGAGGATGATATTTTTTTGGTATTGTATTTTCCATAAATAATTGCATTAATATATAATTTTCTTTATTTGTAAATGACAATTTATTTTGTAAATTATTTATTAATTCAATTCCTTCTTTTTCCCATGTGTATTTTTGGTTTTTTTCTAATTCATTTATTATGTTTATTGATTCTATTAATTCACCTTTTTCATCAAATTTTATTTTTCTAGGTTTTTCACTTTCAATTAATATGTCCTCAACTTCTTTAATTTCCATTTATTTTTTTTTAATTAATTTTGTTTATATTCCATATTTTCTAAATAGTTTATTTTAAAAAAATATTGTGAATTTATCTGATAAAATATTACTTATATAAGATTTTAAAAAAAAAATTAAAAAAATGAACGATAACTTTCAAATAAATAATATATTAAATCAAAATGAAATATATATAACTTCACCAAATATAATATCAAATAATAATTTACCAGAAATTTTTCATGAAAAAGAAGAAGAAGAAATAAAAGAACCAGAAAAAAAAATTAAACTTCCTCCAATTAAAATACATAAAAAATTAATATTTAATAAAAAATCAAATTCAAATAAAGAATTGGATTTAAAAAAAGGAAATATTCATTCATATTTTTCACCAGAAAATTATCAAAGTTATAATCAATCATGTAATAAATTTATTCCTAAAGTAGAATCAATGTTAAAAGAAAGTTTTAATATTGAAAATATTATTTATAATAAAAGAATATATGATTTAAATGAATATAAAATATTATCATATTTAAAAAGAGATGATTTAATAAAAAGATCTCCTGGTCAAGGAATGTTTATGAGAATACAATCTTATAGAAATTTGAATAAAAAAAAACCTTTTAAATTAATTTTAAATAATCTTAATCAAGGAAAAAATTATTCAAATTATGAAAATAAACATTATATTACAGATAATAATATTGAAAAAGTTTCTAAGTCTTCTATTTTAAATATGAAAAAAATGATTAAACCTAAAAATAATAATTCTTATAAAGGAAAAAAATATATTAATAAAATTAATATTATGAAAAAGCCAGAAAATGACTATGAAAATATTTTTCAATTACCAAATTATAATTTTAATAATAATGATAAAAGTATTGATTTTAATAAAATAATAAAGTTTGAAGATAAATATAGAGATAGAAATATTTTAAATGCTCTTGAAAAATGTGGTGAATATGACATTAAAGTTTAATAGATATGTAAATAAAAAATTTTAATTATTTTATAAATGTATTTTATATGTTAAAATTATTTTTTATTTCTTTTTAAAAATTAACAGTTTTTTATTAATTAATAATTTATTTTTATAATTTCTTTCTCATATTTTTTTTTTTCCAATAATAAATTAAAACTAAAAAATGATTTAAAAAAGAAAGTTTTATTAAAAAAAATATGAACGAATTAAAATATATTATAAAATTTTCTCTTTTTAAACAATCACAATAATAAATGTTTTTAATCCGCAATTTTTATAAAACTCAAAAATAAAATATTAATTAATAAATATAATATTAAAATTTAATATTATCTAAACTTAATAATTTATTGATGTTTTAATTAACAGTTTGATTAAAATATTCTAAAATTCAATCATAAAAATTCAATATAAATCAAAAATAAATGCCTCTTTTCCACATGTTTTCCTTTAATAATCATAATTTCGAATTTATCGATATCGATAAATCAAATAATTATCATTGAAAAATATAATAAAAATCACATTTAATAAGATATATTTATAATAACAAAACTAATAAATTGTTCAAAAATGTCAATATTAAAAAAGCAAAGTAATCAAATTACACCAGAAGAAAAAATGAGATTATCGAATAAATTTTACTTACTTAAAAATGTTGTTTTTATATCAAATATTCCAAAAGAATTTTTCACAAAAGAAATTCTTTTTCAAAAAAAATTTTTAGGACAATATGGTCATATCAATCAAATTTGTTTAATTAATAAAAATAAAATAGAAAATAGTTCAATCGTCCATTTTGATACTGTAAATCAAGCAGCACTTGCAATAATTGCTTTAAATAATTTTGAAATAAATGAAAAAAAAATAAAAATTTCATATTATAATACGAGATATTGTCATTTTTTTCTTAATAATAAAGAATGCCCAAATCCAAATTGTTTTTATATTCATACTAATAAGATAAATGATTATATTTATAAAGAAATTAAAGTAAATGAATATATTAATAGTTTTATGTTTGCTCTAAAAATTTTAAATATTTCTTATAATTGTTTTCAGTTAATTTATGAAAAAATAATTGGGGAACAATATTTTGAAAAATATAAAAAATTTCCAAAGTTAACTGTAAAAAAATTAAAAAATGAAGAATATAAATTTGAGAAAATTTTAAAAGAAAATATAAAAAGTAAAAAGAAGGTAAAATCAAAATCAAAAAGTAATGAGAATTCATTAATTAATTATCAAAATTTATCAAATGAAAATTATTCTCAAAATAATTCTTTAAATGATATAAAAGTTTCTGAAATAAGAGAAAATAGTCGAAGCGAAAAGTCAAGATTTCAGTTTGTTAGAAATAAAGAAAATCAAACTGATAAAGTAAATGTACCTGATTTTATTTTAAATACTGTTGATAAAATATTAAAATTATATATTGAGAAAAAATATAAAGATAGGCTATTCAAAAATGTAAATATTGTAAATTTTAATGCAAACTGGTCTGATTTAGTTTTAATTAAAAATATATATTGATAATTCATTTTTAATTAATTATTCTTTAGATAACTGCGTCTTTACGCAGGACTAAAGAATGAACATTTAATTAATTATTTGATATAGAGTTGTATTATTCTTTAATTATTAATTATTATTAGATGTAAACATTTTAAAATTTTTTTTGTATGGTAAATTTATTAATTTATAAAAAATCTAAAAAATAAAAAAAAAAATATTATAAAAAAATGAAAAAAAAATAAAAAGAATTTATAATTAAGTCTTTTCAATAAATAAAAAAAAGAAAAAAAATAAATTATAAATAAGTAAAAAAATACATTAAAAAATAAAAAAGTTAATAAAAATCTATCAGACATTTATTTAATTGTAATAAATATTTTGATATTTTTAATTAATCAACTTATTATTTATATTTTAAAAAAGTTAAAATTAATTAATATGATTGATTAAAGATTTATAGATTAAATTCCCAATTATATGCTTCTTAATAAGTAATAATTATTCATATGAAAACATTTATAATCTAATATTCAACTTATTTAAATTATATTTATTTGAATTGTAAATTTTTTTTTTATGTTATTATATAATTATTTTTTTTAAGGTGTTTTATTTTTTTTAATATTTTTATTTTTGTTAATGTAAAAAAAAATATTCAAATTGTTTTACATTATTTACAAACTGTATAATATAAATTTAAACAATAAACAATAATCTATCTACTCTCATAATATTAATATCATAAAAATCCAAAAAAAAGATAAATTTATTTAAAAACAAAATGAAAAAAATGATTAAAAAAATTAAAATATCGCACTCATAATATTACCATACTAATATCAATCAGAAAAAATTAAAAACACAAAAATTACAAATTTCAATTTAAATTATTATTCTTAACATTTAATAAATCTTCATACAATTGAATTCTATATTCTTTAATTTGTTTTAAATTAGAGTGCGCCAAACTTTCAAAAATAGCCAATCTCGGTTTTAATAGAATATTTTCACTAATTTTCTCAATATAAAGAAAATCAGTTAAAATTTTTAAATAATTAACCGAAATTTTATAATCTTTTTTATGACTAAATTGACATCTACTTCCATAAGAACAAAATCCTATTTCAAAAAATTGTTTACAAGGTTTTGTTTTGTAATTAAAACTTAATTTTCGATTTTTTAATTCTGATTCTCCATGAGCAAAAGCACAATTATTTCCATATTTACAATAACCATTCATTTCCCAAAAATGACATATTTCTGTTTTAAATTTTATTCTAAAATTGTTATATTCATTATTTTCTATTTTTTTATTATTTGGTTGGTTATTTTGTAAATATGGATTTTGGATAATTGAATTGTTTTTATATGATATATTTAAATATTCATCTTCGAAATTTGTTTTTGAATTTTCATGTTTTATGTTTTTTTTTGATTTATTCTTTTTTGGTGATTTAATTTTTAATAATGATAAATTTTGGTCTTTTAAATTTGGAGTTTTTGAATTATTAAATGGAATGTTTGATTTTAGTTCGATGGACATTTTTTTTTTTTGATGACTTGATTAGAAATAATTGTTTTATTTACTTATTTTTTTTGGCGATTAAATAGAAAAAATAAAAAAATTTAATATTGATATTAATTATCATTATTTTAAATTCAAATATTAGTTTTATATTTTGAAACTTATATTTAAATAAATAGTCTTTAATAATTAATGAATTAAAATATTTTTAAAAAAATTTATTTTATTTTTATAATTACCAAAAGTTCCTTCATTTGAATTAAACTAAATTTCTAATTTAATTCATTCTAATTAATTATCAATAACAGATATTTAGCCTTCAAATTTTTATTTGATTATATAGTTTAAAATTATTTTTATTAAAGTATATATTTAACTGATAAAATTTGTTTCATTTATAATTATATTATCATTTTCATAATAATTAAAAGATGATTTTCTTTCAAAACAAATTCAAAAAAATAAAAAAAAAACAAATAAATAAATAAAAAAAATTCCTTGTAAAAAAAAATAAATAAAAATCCCAATAAAAAAATTACTAATGAAAGACCCATTAATTCCATTAAAAACAGAATTAAAACCTTCAAAATCAAAAATCCAATTTAGTAATTCTTTAACTCTAAAAACACCCTTTCATTTAGATTCTTTAATATATTCTAAAAAAGATTTCCAAAATGAAAATGAAGAATTAAAAATAAACAATTCATTTGAATTAGATTATGACAGTGAGAGAGAATCATTAAGTCAAGTAGATGACGTAGAAAATTTTATAATTCCATATACATCAAAAGGAGATATAAATGAAGATTCAATAATATTCAAAAGTAAATATTCATTTATTCAAACTTATCTTTCATTATTAAAAGAATCAAAAATAATAAATTCATATCCATCAATTTTAAAATTTAAATTAGAAGTAAATGTAAGAGATTATACAATAGAAGAAGGATTATTTTTTAATTATATAAGATATAATATTGAAGGTAAAATTAACGAAAAAGAATTTACAGTTTATAGAAGATATTCAGAATTTATTCAATTTAGAAAATTATTACAATCTAATTGGCCTGGTTTAGTTATTCATCAAATTCCTCCTAAAAAATCTTTTGGTAATTTAGATGATGGTTTTATTAATTTAAGAAAGAAATTTTTACAACAATTTATTAATAGATTAGCTGCTTCTCCTCTTTTAGCTTCAAGTTATGAAACTAAAATTTTTTTAGAACCTAGAAATGAAAGTTTTTTAGATTTACCTTTAGAAATTTATGAAAGATCTATTTTTGATATTTATAAAATTTATTCTAATTACTTTAATTTTTTACAAGATTTACATTTAAGTGAAAAAGAAAAATTAAAAGTACAAAATTTTTATTTAATGTTAATGAAAACTAAAAATACTTTTGATACTTTAAATTATGTTGTTACAGAAGCAAAAAATATTCAAATTGAAACTGAGGCTTTAATTCAAAATTTTTTTGAAAATAATTTTGATACAGAAAATTCAATTTATGATATGTTGGATATTTCAAAAGAAAAAAAAGAAATATTAAATAAAAATACAATTGAATTAAATTTAACTGAAACAATGTATCAAACTAAATTTGAAAGTTTATATACAACTTATTATGAATGGGTTAGTACTGAATTAATTAATACTACTGCAATGATTGAAGCTATACAATGTTTATATAAATTTAATCAAACTTTTGAAGATAAAATTGAATTATTAAAAAAAAAAAATGAAGAATTAAAAGAAGATTCTAATTTATCTGTTATTCAACAATTCTTTTTTCAAATTGATTTAAATTCTATTCAAATGAAAATTAATGAAATTAATAATTTAAAAGAAGAGATTGAAATTTATAAAAAATTAATTGATTTAATTTATAAAATTTTGTATTTTATTGAAATTCCTACTTTTAAAAGAGATCAATATCAATTTTATATTAGTTTTATTAATAAAATTGATCATGATGAATCTGGGGCAAATGAAAAAAATGAAATTATGTATAAATTAATTAAAAATCATTGTAAAAGTATATTTGAAGTTTCTGAAGAATTAGAAAATGAAAGAATCAAAAAGAAAAAAGAATACAATAAAGATAAAGAAGAAATTAAAGAAGAAATGCAAGAATTATAATATTTATAATTATAATATTTTTATAAATATATTTTTAATTAATTAAAATAAAATAAACATTATATCACATCAAAATCTTAATTTAAGAAAATTATTAAAATATAGAAATGAATGTTAAAAATCGTAACTCATTTAGATTAAAATCTTCAAATAAAAAAACTATAACACCAATTTCAAGTAAAATTACTCCAGTAAAAATAATAAATAATAGAAAAAAAGAGAATGATACAATTATAAAATATAAAACTTGTCAAAATTTTAATAAAATGAGAAATACGTTTGATTATTCAATAAATAAAGATTTAAATACAAATAATAGAAGAAAATCAAATATTAATTCATCACTTTATTCTCATACTTTAAAAGCAAATAAAACAATGTCAATTAAAAATAAAACAATTATAAATCAAAATTCCTTAAAAAAAGTTAATAATAAAATAACTTTATTATCTCCTGTAAAAAGAAATATAAATTTAAATGAAGAAAATATAATAAAAATAAAAAATGAATATGCTAAAAATAAAAAAAATATAAATGAAAAAAAAAATAAAAATCTTCCTAAAATAATGATAAATAAATTCTTTATTCCAAATTATGTAAAAAAAATATTAAATCCATTAACAAATCATACAAATAAAGCAACAAATTATACAAGTTTTACAACAAATGATAAAAATAATAATTTAAATAAAAATGAAATTGAATATGAAAAACAATCTGAATTTTTAAATTTAGAATTAGCACAATTTAAACATCTTTCAGATGAATCATTTGAATCATTATATAGTGAAAAAAATTATGAAGAAAAAGAAATGAATCCAGAAGAACTTTGTATATATTTTCAAAATAAAAAAAATATTAGTATTTTGAATCCAAATCAAAATAATAATAAATTTTATACCGATCAAAGTTTTTATTGTGTTGATACAAATGAAATGAATGAAGGAGAAGATATTCAAAAAGTTTATAGTATGACTACACATTTTAATACAAATTGGAATAATTGGAATAAATATAGAAAAATATTAAATAATAAAAAAGTTGATAATATAAATATGTTATTTGATAATAAATCAACTTTTGGATTAAATTATAATAATCATTATAAAGGAAATGGTAATTCTTTTAGAAAAAATACAATTAAAAAAGAATAAAAATATTTATTTAATATTTATAAAGAAGTAATTAAATTTTTTGTTTAAAGTTATTGAATATGTTAATTAATGTTAAATGTATATATAAATATAAAAATTTAATTTTAAAAAAAAATCTAAAAAAAAAAATAAAAAAAAAAAACAAAAAAAAAAAACAAAAAATTAAAAAATTAAAAAAAAAAAATCCCATAAAAAAAAATCCTTTTTGTTAAA
>JAEEGK010011398.1_pt1 | contig 20310 bp, 30 predicted proteins | sample 8958771 | NCBI WGS metagenome assembly JAEEGK01 (sample SAMN16246547, study PRJNA631951) | gut metagenome | biome: gut microbiome; feature: rumen; material: SC-attached | host: Bos | place: Iran: Karaj | collected 2018-10
CGTTTTCTTCATATCGTATCACGCCTCCAAATCTGCCTTGGACACGATCTTGCAAGTCAGCGGCAGCTTGTGCATTGCAAGACGCAGTGCCTCACGTGCGGTCTCTTCCGGCACGCCCGCGATCTCGAACAGAACACGGCCCGGCTTAACTACTGCTACAGAAAACTCGACAGCGCCCTTTCCGGATCCCATACGTACGCCGATAGGCTTGGAAGTGACCGGCTTGTCCGGGAATACTTTGATCCAGACCTGGCCGCCACGCTTGATGTAACGGGTCATGGCAACACGGGCTGCTTCGATCTGATTAGCCTTTAACCAGCAGGCTTCGGTAGCGACAAGTCCGTACTCACCGTAGGCGATCTTGTTGCCTCTGTGAGCGGCACCCTTCATAGAACCACGCTGCTGCTTACGATATTTTGTTCTCTTTGGCATTAACATGATTATTTATCGCTCCCTTCCTTTTTCTTCTGCGGCAGGATCTCGCCCTTGTAGATCCATACCTTGACACCGATCTTTCCGTAGGTGGTGTCTGCCTCGGCAAAGCCATAGTCGATGTCAGCCCTGATGGTCTGCAGCGGAATGGTGCCCTCGGAATAGAACTCGCTGCGGGCGATATCCGCACCGCTTAAACGTCCGCTGACAGCTGCCTTGATGCCGAGTGCGCCGGCTCTCATGGTCCTCTGCATGGACTGCTTGACCGCGCGGCGGAAACCGTCACGGTTCTCCAGCTGGCTGGCGATAGACTCTGCAACGAGCTGCGCATCCTTATCCGGTCTCTTGATCTCCTTGATATCAACGAAAAGCTTCTTGTCAGTATACTTCTGGATCTCAGCCTTCAGCTTGTCGATCTCTGCGCCGCCCTTGCCGATGACAACGCCCGGCTTTGCGGTATAGATGATGACCTTGACTCTGTCTGCGGCTCTCTCGATCTCGATCTTGGAGATAGCGGCAGCTTCAAGCTTCTTCTTAAGGAACTCTCTGATCTTGTAGTCTTCTACAAGATTGTCAGAAAAGTCCTTGCCTTCTGCATACCATCTGGAATCCCAGTCTTTGATTACTCCGACTCTTAAACCGTGAGGATTAACTTTCTGTCCCATTTTTGCTCCTCCTATCTTTCATCCAAAACTACAGTGATGTGGCTCATGCGCTTCTCGATGCGATAAGCTCTACCCTGTGCTCTGGGTCTTACTCTCTTCATTGTAGGTCCTTTGTTTGCAAAGCATTCTGCAATGTAAAGGTTATCTACGTTCATTCCGTTGTTGTTTTCTGCGTTTGCAATAGCAGATTCAAGCAACTTCTTGATGATACTGGAGCCGTATCTGGGATTATAGGTAAGAATTGCAAGTGCAGTCTTAACATCCTTTCCTCTGATGGCATCCAAAACGAAACAAGCCTTCTGAACCGAAATTCTTGCGTAAGACAATTTTGCTGAAGGTCTTGTGTCTTTAACTGCGTTTCTTTCTCTCTTAATCTGAGATCTATGTCCTTTAGCCATAGATTTGTCCTCCTTTCAAATTGCCTTTACTTTACTTTGCTCTTCTTCTCGTCTTTACCGTGACCTCTGAAGGTTCTGGTTGCAACGAACTCGCCGAGCTTATGTCCTACCATATCCTCGGTAACATATACCGGAACATGCTTTCTTCCGTCGTGTACGCCGAATGTATGTCCTACGAAGGACGGGAAAATCGTCGAACGACGGGACCAAGTCTTGATAACTTCTTTCTTGCCTGATGCGTTTAAAGCATCTACCTTCTTAAGAAGGCTTGCATCAGCGAAAGGTCCTTTTTTAAGTGATCTAGCCATTTTAATGTCCTCCTGTATTATTTGATTGCCTTGCCGTCACGTCTTCTTACGATGAGCTTGTTGGAAGCCTTCTTAGCCTTACGTGTCTTAAGACCGAGTGCAGGCTTGCCCCAAGGAGTGCTGGGACCGGGACGTCCGATGCTCGTTCTTCCTTCACCACCACCGTGAGGATGGTCGTTGGGGTTCATAACCGAACCGCGAACTGTGGGACGAATACCCATGTGACGCTTACGTCCTGCCTTACCGATGTTAACAAGGCTGTGCTCAACGTTTCCGACCGTACCGATCGTTGCACGGCATACAAGAGGAACCATTCTCATTTCGCCGCTGGGAAGACGAAGTGTAGCATACTTGCCTTCTTTAGCAAGAAGCTGTGCACTGTTTCCTGCGGAACGAACGAGCTGTCCGCCCTTACCGGGATAGAGCTCTATGTTGTGTACCTGAGTACCGATCGGGATCTCCGATAAAGGTAAGCAGTTACCGATACGGATTTCCGCGTTCTTACCGTTCATTACCTTCATGCCTACCGTAAGTCCTACGGGAGCGAGGATGTAACGCTTCTCGCCGTCTGCATAGTTAAGTAATGCGATGTTAGCTGTTCTGTTGGGATCATATTCGATTGCAGCTACTACTGCGGGAACATCATCCTTAAGACGCTTAAAGTCTACTATTCTGTATTTCTTTTTGCTGCCGCCGCCCTGATGTCTGACGGTTATCTTACCCTGATTGTTACGACCTGCGTTCTTAGGTATTGCTACGCAAAGACTCTTCTCGGGAGTGGACTTTGTGATATCTGAAAAGTCCAAACCGGTCATATTTCTTCTGGAGGGTGTATAGGGGTTATATGTCTTAATTCCCATTGTCTTATCTCCTTTAACTATTTGTCATCACGCTTGTTTGCGTATAATCGATCTTCTTATAATCCTGCGAAGATCTCGATATCCTTGGAATCCTCTGTTAACCAAACGATTGCCTTCTTTGTCTTTGCGGTCTTACCTGTTACCAAACCGCGGCGTTTGTTCTTTCCGTCGTAGTTAACGGTGTTAACGCGCTTAACCTTTGTTCCTGCAAACATCTTCTCAACAGCTTCTTTAACCTGTGACTTGTTTGCTTCGGGATGAACAAGGAATGTGTACTTCTTCTCTCCCATACCCGACATACTCTTCTCGGTAAGTACAGGTTTAAGGATTACGTCATAATACTGAATCGTTGCCATTATGCATACACCTCCTCGATCTTCTTAACGGCATCCTTGGTAAGAACTACCGTACCGCCGTTCATAACGTCATATACGTTGATCTGATCAACTAACGTTGTGTTTACGAACTGCATGTTCTTAGCGGATGCTACTACGTTCTTATCGTTATCGGCAAGAACAACAAGGCCCTTGTTAACCTTTAAGTTGCTCATAACCTCTGCGAACTTCTTTGTCTTGATCTCATCAAATTTGATCTCGTCAACCACGATGAGTTTCTCAGCCTGTAAACGGCTTGTGAGTGCGCTCTTTAAAGCTGCTCTCTTTTCTTTCTTGTTAAGTTTGAAAGAATAATCTCTCGGTACGGGAGCGAATACAACTCCGCCGCCCTTCCACTGGGGAGCTCTGATGGAACCCTGTCTTGCGTGACCTGTTCCTTTCTGTCTCCAAGGCTTTCTTCCGCCACCTGAAACCTCAGAACGTGTCTTTGCCTTCTGTGTTCCCTGACGATTATTGGCAAGCTGCTGTACGACAGCCATGTGTACAAGATGCTCATTTACTTCAACACCGAATACCGCATCGCTTAAGTCGATCTTTTCAACTTCTTTGCCTTCCATATTATAAACAGATACTTTTGCCATCTGAATGGTCCTCCTTCCGATCTTATTAAGCGTTAGCCTTTACGGTTTCTTTGATAGTAACCAAGGCTTTCTTGGGTCCGGGTACTGCACCCTTTACAAGTAAAAGATTGTTTTCAGCATCAACTCTTACTACTTCAAGGTTCTGAACAGTAACTTTTACATGTCCCATGTGTCCGGGCATGCCCTTTCCCTTGTATACACGGCTGGGTGAAGAACAAGCACCGTTTGAACCCTGATGACGATGGAACTTGGAACCGTGCTTCATGGGTCCTCTGTGCTGACCGTATCTCTTGATCGCGCCCTGGAATCCTTTACCTTTGGAAATAGCGGTTGCATCAACCTTATCGCCTTCAGCAAAGATGTCAGCCTTGATCTCCTGACCAAGTGTATACTCAGCTGCGTTCTCGAACTTGAACTCTCTTACGTATCTCTTTGCGGATACGCCTGCCTTATCGAAATGTCCCTTGAGCGCCTTGTTAACGCCGTGACGGTGAACATATTCTCTGTTGCCTGACTTATCCTTATTTACAGAACGTTCCTTTTTCTCTGCGAATCCGACCTGAACTGCTTCATATCCGTCGTTTTCGTTTGTCTTAACCTGTGTTACTACACAAGGTCCTGCCTGAAGAACGGTTACGGGAACAAGGCTTCCGTCCTCATTGAAGATTTGAGTCATTCCGACTTTTGTTGCTAAAATCGCTTTCTTCATGTTTCCTCCTTTTTCTACAGCGGAATGGAACCTGCCATTCATCCTAGTAGAGGTATAATTGTTTTTTGTTTCTTAACTTATTTCATCTTGATATCAATGCTTACGCCTGCAGGCATCTCGAGTCTCTGTAAAGCCTCGATTGTCTTGGCTGTAGGATCGATGATATCGATAAGTCTCTTATGGGTTCTCTGCTCGAACTGTTCTCTGGAATCTTTATACTTGTGAACAGCTCTTAATATGGTAACAACTTCCTTCTTGGTAGGAAGCGGTACGGGTCCGCTCACGTTAGATCCTGTCTTCTTAACAGTCTCGATGATTTTCTTGGCAGATGAATCAACAAGTGTGTGATCATAAGCCTTAAGTGTGATTCTCATTAACTGACTTGCCATTATAAGTCTCCTTCCTATTGTACTATTGCTTTGTACTACAAGCGGCGACTGTACACTCTCCCGTGCGTGTCATGCTTCTTCAAAATAATAGAAGGAACGTAAGTCCTTCGTCTTTTGTGCATACAGCACGTCGTTTCTATCAAAAAATAGACGGTGGTTACGTACAGTGACTTGTTCGTAGGATCTTTAAGATCCTGCATTCGCTCCACGGAAAACCCGCATCCGATTATGCTTTTTCGAATACGGCAACCTCACGCTTCATCGCTACTAATGCCACAGCATTGACTACAATACACCTTTTTTGCCCTAAATGCAAGAACTTTTTAAAAAAAATATCGGGAAACGCACCAAAACGATGCGTTTCCCTGTTTTAGTTGCCTTTTTGCAGGGCGGGTTATATACTAAACCATGCGACAAAAATGTATTGATATATTATTGAAATAATTTGGAGAGCCCAATGTGGATAGCAGATAATTGGAAAGATTACGAAGTGCTGGATACCTCGGACGGCGAAAAGCTGGAACGCTGGAAGGATTACTATCTTCTCAGACCCGATCCGCAGGTAATATGGACTTCGGATAAAAAGAACACGCACTGGAAAAATTTCAACGGTCACTATCACCGCAGCAACAAAGGTGGTGGCGAATGGGAGTTTAGAAATCTTCCCGATGAATGGACCGTTACTTATAAAAACGGCGCCGTATTTCATTTAAAGCCCTTTGCCTTTAAACATACGGGTTTGTTTCCCGAACAGGCGGTGAACTGGGATTGGTTTTCTTCTATTATAAGTAAAGAAAGATCGTCTCATCCCGATAGACCTTTTAAGGTGCTGAACCTTTTTGCTTACACGGGCGGTGCAACGATAGCTGCCGCACTTGCGGGAGCAGAGGTCACGCACGTGGACGCCTCAAAAGGTATGGTGGCATGGGCGAAAGAAAATGCGATCTCATCGGGCCTTAAAGACGCAAAGATCAGGTGGCTCGTGGACGACTGCAAGAAATTTGTGGAGCGCGAGATAAGAAGAGGCAACAAGTATGACGGCATCATAATGGATCCGCCCTCATACGGAAGAGGTCCCGGCGGTGAAGTCTGGAAGATTGAAGAAAGCATTTATCCGTTCATAAAGCTATGCGAACAGCTTTTATCGGATGATGCGAAGTTTTTACTTATCAACAGTTATACTACGGGACTTCAGCCTGCTGTGCTGACATATATGATAAAGACCGCCATAGTTCCTTTTCACAAAGGAGTCGTCAAATCCGACGAGATAGGACTTCCCGTTTCGGGCACGGATCTGATACTTCCCTGCGGTGCATCGGGACGCTGGATAAAGGATCAATAGTGAAAAACAAAAAGAATGTCATTTGAGTCACCTCAATTCGACATTCTTTTTTATATCTATTCTTCCGATCCGGAATCGGGTATTTCAACTTCGCTCATAAGTTCTTTTGATATTTCCGCAAGCATCTTATCAAGCATTTCCACTTCCTCTTTGGGGAAATGCTCGCTCGTTCTGCCGACGACCGTATTGATATAGTCCTGAGCGAGATTGAAATATCTGTAATACTTATCCGTGACCTTTAAGTGATATTCACGCCTGTCAACGGACGATTGAACCTTTTCTATATATCCCTTTTTGATAAGGCAGTTTACCTTATAAGCCGCATTTGGTGCGGAAACACCTATATAATTGGAAAACTGGGCAACAGTAGGCTCTTTAAGCGCATAGATCACTTCCACGCAGAACATTTCCACCGTGGAAAGCGAAGTTTCCCTGCTTCTTAACTGTTTGAACATTTCACGATAGAAATGCACCTTAAACTTTGTATAAACTTCGGAAAGTGACTGTTCAAGCATCGTAATCCCCCTCTTTACTTTTCAAGTCTACATTATTAATAGTATTACGCATTACTCAAATTGTCACGGTTTTTTGTCATTTACCCAGGGCAAAAGAAAGTTCTGCCTTTGCCGCTATCTCTCCGCCCACATAAGCTGTAGCTTCACCGATGCCCAATGGGCCTTTCATGGCCGTGAGTCTGCATTCAAGTTCCAATACATCTCCGGGCTCGACTTTATGCTTAAACCTTGCATTTTTGATCCCGCCGAAAAATGCGATCTTACCTTTGTTTTCTTCTTTACTTAATAAAGCGACCGCGCCCGTTTGAGCCAAAGCTTCTATTATAAGGACACCCGGCATGACGGGTTCACCCGGGAAATGACCGATAAACTGCATTTCGTTGGCGCTTACGCACTTTATGCCTTTGGCGTAGACTCCCGGCTCACACTCCGTTATCTTATCTACCATCAAAAAAGGGTATCTGTGCGGAAGTATCTCCATTATCTGTTTACTGTTAAGCTCCATCATATCTCCTTATAACTATGCTCGCGTTGTGCCCTCCGAATCCAAGAGCGTTCGAAAGAGCCGTTCTGATATCGGCTTTTCTGCCTTCGTTGGCCACTATATCAAGATCGCACTCGGGATCGTCAACTTTATGATTGATCGTTGCAGGCACAAATCCTTCTTTTACCGAAAGTGCGGTGATTATGGCTTCTACCGCTCCGGCCGCACCAAGAAGATGGCCGGTCATGGATTTCGTGGAACTGACCATCAATTCATATGCATGAGAACCGAACGCTTTCTTTATAGCCTTAGTCTCTCCCGAATCGTTTAGCGGAGTGGAGGTGCCGTGGGCGTTGATATAATCGATCTCTTCGATTGAAAGTCCCGCGTCTTTGACCGCTTTTAACATGCACTTTGCGCCGCCTTCCCCTTCGGGGTCGGGCGCAGTCATGTGATGTGCGTCGCAGTTTGCGCCGTATCCGACTATTTCCGCATAGATATGGGCGTTTCTTTTTAGCGCATGCTCAAGTTCTTCGATGACGAGTATTCCCGCACCTTCGCCCATCACAAAGCCTCCGCGCTCTTTGTCGAAGGGGATTGATGCACGGTTTGGATCGGTCGCGGTGCTCAGAGCCTGCATGGACTGAAATCCCGCTATCGCAAGCGGCATTACCACGCCCTCTGTTCCGCCGCATACCATTACATCGGCATATCCGTCTCGAATGTAATGAAAAGAATCTCCTATCGCGTTGTTGGCACCCGCACAGGCCGTTACCACCGACGAACACATACCTTTAAGTCCGTATTGGATAGCGATCTGCCCCGCCGCCATGTTACTTATGGTCATAGGTATAAAATAGGGAGAAATAAACCTGTATCCCTTTGTCTCACCTTTTGAATGCTCCGAAGCTATCGTTGAGAGTCCGCCTATCCCCGAAGAAACAACGCATCCGCACATATCGGGATCTTCCGTCGACATATTGAGACCCGAATCGTCAAAAGCTTCTTTTGCGACCAATACGGCAAATTTTGTGAATATATCCATCTTTCTGGCTTCCCTTTGTCCGATCAGCTCATCAATGTCTATTCCCTTTACTTCGCCCGCAAGCTTTACTTTAAAGTCAGTCGTATCGAAATGTGTTATGGGGCCTATACCGCATTTTCCTGCCTTTACCGCCTCCCAGGTGTCTGAAACATTGTTTCCAAGCGGATTAACACTTCCCATTCCGGTTATTACCACTCTTCTCATTGCATTCCTCCGGTTACTTCTATTACCTGACCCGTTATATAATCCGATCCGTGCCCTGCAAGAAATTCAACTGTGTTTGCAACTTCTTCACAGGTTCCGAACCGCTTTAACGATATCTTTTTAAGATATTCTTCTTTTACGGCATCGGGCAGATCTTCGGTCATCTTTGTCATGATAAATCCGGGAGCAACGGCATTTACACATATACCTTTTGCTCCGTACTCTTTTGCGATCGACTTTGTAAGTCCTATCATTCCCGCTTTGCTGGCCGCATAGTTGGCCTGACCGGCATTGCCTGTTATTCCTACGATAGATGTGATATTTATTATTTTTCCGTAACGGGCCTTCATCATATCCTTGATTGCCGCTTTGCAGCAAAGAAACGTTCCTTTAAGATTCGTTTCATATACGGCATCAAAATCCGCTTCGCTCATTCTTATGAGAAGACCGTCTTTCGTGATACCGGCATTGTTTACCAACACTTCAACAGGTCCCAACGCTTCTTTAACTTTTGAAAACAGTTCATTCACATCCGCTTCACTGCTTACATCTGCCTTAAACGCCAAAGCCCTGACACCGAAAGTTTCACATTCCTTCACGGTTTCTTGCGCGGCCTCTTCGTTGCCTGCATAGCATATCGCAACATCATAACCCGATCTTGCAAGTGTCTTAGCTATCACGCTTCCTATTCCGCGACTTCCGCCCGTAACAAGCGCTGTACTCATACTTTTAACTCCTTTATCGCATTCTCAAAATCTTCCGTATTATCTATGCTTAAAACCTTTGCATCGGGAACGGTCTTCTTTACAAACTTAGATATCGTATTGCCCGGTCCTATCTCCACAAAAGTGTCCGCGCCGTTTTCATAGGCGTATCTTATCGAATCTTCAAGATATACGGGAGATTGAACCTGCCTTGTCAAAAGAGTCGGAATGTCTTCGTTGTATTCCTTTTCTCTTCCGAGGCAGTTAAAGATCACTCGTGCGCGACCTTCTTTAAACTCCACACCGGAAAACTCTTTGGCAAGCTTCTCTCCGGCAGGTTTCATATATTTAGTATGGAACGGACCGCTGACATTAAGCTCTATTATCCTTTTCGTACCTTTTTCTTTCAGCAGCTCGCAGGCTCTGTCCACAGCATTAGAGTCACCGGAGATCACTATCTGCCCGGGACAGTTGAAGTTGACCGCACTTACAATTTTTTCGCCTCCGAATTCATCGGTCGCCTTTTTGCAACACTCTGTAACCGTCTCGCGCTCCGTCATCAAAACTGCCGCCATCTTGACATCCATTCCCGCTGCCGCTTCCTTCATAAACATCCCGCGCTTTGCAACGAGCTTCACGACCGTCTCCTCATCGATCACATCCGCCGCATATAACGCCGAATATTCTCCGAGACTTAAGCCCAAAGAAAACGCGGGGACGATCCCTTTTTCTTTGAGAAGTTTGCTGATACCTACCGCGAAAGCTACCATGCAAGGCTGCGTATACTGCGTGTCCGAAAGCCTGTCTGTCGCTCCGTAAAAGGAAAGCTCTTTAAGATCGAAATCATTTACCTGCCTTACGTTTGCACATGCTTTTTCGATCGTATCTTTAAAGATCGGATAATTTTTGTAAAAATCTTCTCCCATGCCCGGTCGCTGACTGCCCTGACCGGCGTAAACAAATGCTATGCTCATATAGCGATATCTCCCGCATTTTTCAGATTAGTTACGGCCGATTCATACATGTCTTTGAGTATCTCTTCCAAAGAACGTATCTCCTTTAACTGACCGCATACCTGCCCCGCCATTACAGATCCCCTTAAAACATCTCCGTCAACCACAGCGCGTCTTAGACCCCCTAAAGTGATCTTTTCAAGTTCGTCTCTTCCGGCTCCCGAGGCTTCGAGTTTTAAGTATTCCCGCGCCATCTCATTTTTGATGATCCGAACAGGCGCGCCCTGACTTCTGCCCGTAACGGTCGTCGAATTGTCTTTTGCCTTTAAAAGCGCTTCCTTGTAATTATCGTGTATGGGGCACTCTTTTGATACCAAAAGACATGTCCCTATCTGAACTCCGCATGCTCCGAGCATCATGGCCGCGGCAAACTGCCTTCCGTCGGCTATACCACCCGCAGCGATCACGGGAATGTCAAGTGCATCAACGACCTGAGGGACAAGTGTCATCGTAGTCATGTCACCTACATGACCGCCCGATTCGCCTCCTTCGGCTATCACGGCATCGGCTCCCGCGCGTTCCATCATCTTTGCAAGAGCCACACTTGCCACAACAGGGAATATCTTTGTACCTTTTTCTTTCCACATGTTTATATATTTACCCGGATTGCCGGCGCCCGTTGTTATGAATGCCACGCCTTCTTCATAAAGCATTTTGGCGATGTTTTCAACATCGGGATTCATAAGCATGAGATTTACGCCGAAAGGCTTGTCGGTATTTTCCCGACAGATATGTATTTCTTTTCTGAGTGCCTCGGCCGGCATGCCGCCTCCCGCCACAAGTCCCAGCGCACCTGCATTGGATACCGCTGCCGCAAAAGCACCGGTCGCTATGTTGGCCATTCCGCCTTGTATTATAGGATACTTTGTACCCGTTATGTCATTTAGTTTCATGTTGTCTCCCTATATGATGACGGCGCCCCAGGTGCGTCCCGCTCCGAATGCACAAAGAAGCGTTCTTTGTCCCTCTTTTATGATACCGCCTTTATATGCTTCGTCGAGTGCAAGTGCAACGCTCGCACTTGAAGTGTTTCCGTATTTCTGGATGTTTACAACGAACTTTTCCATAGGCTGATCGACCTTCTTGGCGATCGACTCGATTATTCTTAAGTTTGCCTGATGAAGTATAAAGTGATCTATATCATCGTATGTAAGTCCCGCTTTTTTAACAACACTTTCTATGACAGTCGGAACGGTTGCGACCGCAAACTTATATGTGTCCTGGCCGTTCATATGAATAAGGCCGGTGGGGACTTTTATATGTATCATCTCTTCGTCGCCTTCGACGCCTATCTCAGAAAAGTATGGTCTGTCGTCAAGCTCAAGTACTGCTGCCGCCGCACCGTCACCAAAAAGCACGCACGTTCCTCTGTCGGTCATATCCATCTTTTTTGAAAGCACTTCCGCTCCCACCAAAAGACCGTATTTTGCGCCTCTTGCCATCATGAGCGCTCTTATCGTCTCAAGTCCGAATATAAATCCCGAACATCCGGCACCTACATCCAGACATATGATGTCGTTTCTAAGCCCAAGTCTTCCCTGAATAAGGCAGGCCGAAGACGGTGAATAATACTCGGCAGATACGGTACACACCACCACAACGTCAATGTCTTCTTTGTTTATCCCGGCGTTTTCGATCGCCTCTCTTGCCGCATTTTCGGCAAGCAACGTCTGATCTTCCCCGCCCGTCACGTAGTGTCTTTCTTTCATTCCCGTACGTTTGGTGATCCATTCGTCGGAAGTATCCACTATTTTCGCAAGATCATCGTTTGTCATTATCTTCTTTGGAACGAAGCTCCCCGTCCCCACTATCTTTATCCCACATTTATTCATTGTTTCCAAAAACCTGCATCAAACTTTCTGAACTTTTCATATCTTTCGCTTATGATCTCTTCCTTTGTCTTATCCTTAAGATCGCATAAAGCAGTCTTTATCGCTTTTCTGACTTCCTCCGTCGGATCCTCTTCGCTAAGTATCCCTTCCACTATTCCAAACTCGTAAAGATCTTTGGCCGTAAGCTTCATGACACTTGCCGCCTCATCCCTTCTTTTACTGTCATGCCAAAGTATGGAGGCAAAGCCTTCGGGAGAAAGAACACTGTACACAGCATTTTCAAGCATATATATGCGGTTTGCCACCGATATGGCAAGTGCTCCGCCGCTGCTTCCTTCGCCGGTCACTATCGTGATGATCGGAACTCTCAGTGTGCTCATGACTGCAAGATTATCCGCTATCGCACGGCTTATTCCGTTCATCTCCGCTTCTTTCCCGGGGTACGCTCCGGGCGTGTCGACAAATGTTATTATGGGGCGGTCAAACTTTTCGGCCTGCTTCATAAGTCTTAATGCTTTTCTGAACGCCTCGGGACCGGGCATACCGAAATTGCAGGTGATGTTTTCGTCTACATCCTTACCCTTCCTGTGCCCTATCACCGTAACCGGAATATCGTCAAACATGGCTATCCCGCCAAGTATCGACGGATCTTCTTTACATATCCGATCTCCGCGCTGTTCAAAGAAATCCGTAAACAGAGCATCTATATAATCCGTTATCTTAAGTCGTCCCGGATCTCTTGCCGCAAGGACTCTTTCGATTGCCTCCATCATTGTTTCCTTTCATGAAGTTTAAGAAGCAATATAAGCTTTGAGCGTATCACGCTTCTTTTTACCACTTCGTCCACATGACCGTGTTCTTTAAGAAAATCCGCTCTTTGAAAACCTTTGGGAAGCTTCTCCCCGATCGTCTGCTCTATGACTCTCGGCCCGGCAAATCCTATAAGAGCATCCTCCTCGGCAAGCGTAATGTCTCCAAGCATTGCAAAGCTCGCACTCACACCGCCCGTAGTCGGATCGGTCAGTACGCTTATATAAAGACCGCCCTCTTCTTTAAACTTTTCTATCACGGCGCTTGTTTTTGCCATCTGCATAAGGGCAACTATCCCTTCCTGCATCCTGGCGCCGCCGCTTGCGGTAAAAATGATGAGCGGAAGTTTATTTTCATGGGCGTATTCGGTGGCTTTTGCGACCGCCTCTCCGACATATATGCCCATGGAAGCCATCATAAAGCGCTTATCCATCACACATAAAACCGTCTTGTATCCGCCTATTGTGCACGTTCCGGCTACTATGGCATCTTCGATCCCCGTTTCTTCTTCGAGAGTTTTCTTTTTATCCAAATACCCTGTAAAGTTTAAAGGATCGAGTTCCGGACATGACAGGTCAAAGCTTTCAAAGGAGCCTCCGTCAGCCGTGTCCGCTATGCGATCAAAAGCCGTGTAAGGCTTATCGTCTTTTTCCAAAGCTTCAAGATACGGGGTCGGATCTTTTCTGAGCTTCTTATATCTTCTGAATTTATCTTTCCTGTTGTCTACTGCGTTGATCATTTTTTATCGTTTTCTTTTTGCCCTGCTGCCCTGTCCCATTTAAGTATCTCGTCGGCGTGCTTTTCGATGAAATTGACACTGTATTTACCCCTTATAAACGAGGGATGGTGCATCAGCAGATAATCAAAATCGACGTTTGTCTCTATCCCCTCGAGCGTAAATTCCAAAAGCGCTCTTCGCATCCTTCGTATCGCATCGAGTCTTGTCGGAGCGTGAACTATTATCTTCGCAAGCATCGAATCGTAAAACGGGCTTGTGGCGTAACCGTTGTACAGATGAGTGTCGACTCTCACGCCGGGGCCTCCGGGAAGATTCAAAAATTCGACCGTTCCGGTATTTGCCTTAAAATCCTTCGAAGGATCTTCCGCATTTATGCGGCACTCTATTGCATGACCGGAAAGTCTTACATCTTTTTGTTTCAGTTTCAAAGGCTCGTGATATGCGATCCTTATCTGCTCCTTTATGAGATCCAAACCGGTGACTGCCTCGGTAACGCCGTGCTCCACCTGAATGCGCGTGTTCATCTCTATGAAATAGAAATGTCCTTTTGCATCGAGTACGAACTCAACGGTTCCCGCATTTGTATAATTTGCCGCTTTCGCCGCAGCGACCGCAGCCTTTCCCATCTGCTTTCGAAGATCGTCCTTTAAGGCCATGCACGGGCTTTCTTCTATGAGTTTTTGATTTTTTCTTTGTATGGAACAGTCTCTTTCACCAAGCTGTAGGACATTTCCGAACTCGTCTGCGAGTATCTGAAACTCGACATGTTTGGGATTCATGATCAGCTTCTCGACGTACATCTCATCATTCCCGAAGCATGCACGGGCTTCGGCTTTGGCTTCCCTGTACATGGCCTCGAGCTGTTCCTTTTTGAGGACTCGTCTCATTCCGCGACCGCCGCCGCCCGCGCTGGCCTTTATAAGAACCGGATATCCTATCCTGTCAGCGATTTTCTCAAGCATCGAAAGATTCTCGACCGGGCCGTCCGAACCCGGCACCACGGGAACGCCCGCCTTTTGCATCATTTTTCTGGCCAGAAGCTTGTTTCCGAGCATATCCATCGCTTTCGGAGTCGGACCTATAAAGACTATTCCCTCTTTGTAACAGCGTCTTGCAAACTCGCTGTTTTCGGACAAAAAGCCAAATCCGGGATGAAGCGCATCGCACCCCGTTACTTTGGCTGCGGTAATTATCGCATCCATGTTTAAATAACTTTCCGTGCTTGAAGCGGGACCGATACATACACTGTCCGTCGCAAGTTTTACGTGTAGACTGTCCTTATCCGCCGTCGAATATACGGCGATCGTTTCGATATTCATCTCGCGACAGGTACGTATTATACGGATCGCGATCTCCGCGCGGTTGGCCACCAATATCCTTTTAAACATAATCAATCTCCGATAACAAACAGCGGACTTTCAAATTCAACGACATCGCGGTCTTTAAAGAATATCTTCTTTACCGTGCCGTCTCTTGGCGCTTTGACTTCGTTTATCATCTTCATGGCTTCTATCTGGCAAAGCGTCTGTCCCTTATTTACGTGATCGCCCTCTCTTACAAACGGCGCATCATCGGGACCGGGGCCCGCATAAACCACACCGACAAGGGGAGAAAGAACGCTTTCGCCCGGCGTTTTGTCTTCGCTGTATTCAGGTTTTTTTGAAGATCCTTCAATTTCTTTTGTCGGAACTTTGCCAATGACCTCGTCGGCCGGTGATGTTTCTTTTTTGAGCTTAAGCTTCATTCCTTCACACTCAAGTTCCAATTCCGAACATCTGCTCTCCTCAAAACTGCTCATCAGCTCTTTGACCAAAGAAAGATCCGTCATCATTTGTGTGCCTCTAAGTAATCAACTATATCCTGCACTGTCTTAAGCTCCGGAAGCGCATCCTGATCTATCGTGATGCCCGTCTTTTCCTCAACCGCAAGAGAAAGTTCAACCGCGTCAAGTGAATCTGCACCAAGATCCTTGAAAAGATCCGATTCCAACGTGATCTTATCTTCGGAACAGCTTAATATGTCGATTATTACCTCTTTTACAATTTCAAACATGATTATCTCCTTCATATAATACAAATTTTTTATTTAAATATTTTTAACTACTTTACGTATCATAATTATTTGAGAAAAAAAGTCAATACTAATTAAAAAAATTTAACTATTTGTTCACATTTATGAAAAATGAACCAACACCACCGTCCCCCGGGGTCCAGCGGCAGATGGATGAGAAAGTAAAAAGGCATAAAAAAATCCCGTGCATTGCTGCACGGGATTTTGATTGTTGACTTTAGAAGTAATACTGTAATTCTGACATGAGTCCGGCGAAGAAAGCACCGAAAGCGAATATGAGAATGATGTAGATAACGATCACTACTGCCAAGATGATAAGCTGTGCTTTTGCCCAGTTCTTACGTGACTCTTTTCCGTCACCGAAAGCCCAAACGAAAAGTAAGATGATATTTACACAGGGGATACACATAAGGAGAAGTATTCCAACCCATGTTCCGACGCTTACGGGCTCAAGATCCTGAGGATTGTAAACGGGTGCTCCGTAGTTGTACGGAGGAATGGGCTGTCCCTGAGGGGGAATAGGCTGTCCCTGAGGAGGAATGGGCTGTCCCTGAGGAGGAACCGGCTGTCCCTGAGGCTGTGAGTACTGATTATTATTTAAATTTCCATCCATAATTGTCTACCCCTAAAATTCTAGTTTAATATGTTAAGAATTTCTTAACTGATAAAATCGTATCATAAACCATCTCTGTTAGCAACAAAAAATTGCTTTTTGGCTTATAGCGTGGCAACCGGATCGGATTCATAGTATAATCTCTTTTATGATAAACGCTTTAAAAGACATATTTAAAAGAATATGGTCAGACATCAAAAACTACAAAGCAGCCATCGCATTATGCGTTATTTACTATGTGGTGACGCTCAATCTCTTCAAGGCTTCCTGCCCGTGCATATTGCTGATCGGGCTCCCGTGTCCGGGCTGCGGTATCACAAGGTCTCTTGTTGCGATACTCTCATTCAGGTTCAAATATGCTTTTGATACAAATCCCGCTTCATACGCCTGGTTCTTCCTTATACTCTGGTTTATTTATTTCAGATACATTAAGGGAAAAAGAAGCCGTTTCTTCTATTATCTTCTTACGATAACGGCCCTCATTACGATAGGCGTATATATCTACGGAATGGTTAAATATTTCCCGAACCGCATTCCTTACGTTTATACGACTCACAATCTTTTTCATTATGCAGTTACAAAATAAAAAATCCCGTGCAAGAAGCACGGGATTTTTAATCTCATAGGTAGGTATCAATTACTTAAGTGTAACCTTAGCGCCTGCTTCCTCAAGAGACTTCTTGAGAGCTTCAGCGTCAGCCTTTGCAAGACCTTCCTTGATTACCTTGGGAGCTGCCTCAACGAGGTCCTTTGCTTCCTTAAGTCCAAGACCGGTAGCTTCACGAGCGATCTTGATGATCTGAACCTTGTTAGGTCCGATCTCGGTAAGTTCTACGTCGAACTCTGTCTTCTCTTCAGCTGCTGCTGCGTCTCCGCCTGCTGCTGCTGCAACTACAACGCCTGCTGCTGCGGATACACCGAACTCTTCTTCGCAAGCCTTTACAAGATCATTTAATTCCAAAACGGATAACTCTTTGATAGCATCAATGAGTTCCTGAGCTGTTAATTTAGCCATTTTCAATTTCCTCCATATAAATTATTGGTTACCTGGTTACTTATTCTGCCTTTGCTTCCTCTGCGGGAGCTTCTTCTGCCTTAGCCTCTTCAGCGGGTGCTGCTTCTTCAGCCTTAGCTTCTGCTGCAGGTGCTTCCTCAGCCTTTGCCTCTTCAGCAGGTGCTGCTTCTTCTGCCTTTGCCTCTTCCTTTACGGGAGCGTCACATGCAGCTGCGCCACCTTTCTCAGCAAGCTGGTTCATAACACGTGCGAAATTTGTGATAGGAGACTGTAAGCTTCCAAGCAACTTGGAAATCAACTCGTCTCTTGAAGGGATTGTTGCGATAGCTGCAATTCCCTTAGCGTCGTAGGTTGTACCTTCAACGACACCGCCTTTGATTTCGAGTACGGGAGCCTCTTTAGCGAATTTAGCGATAACCCTTGCAGGTGCTGTTGCATCGTCCTTGCCGATAGCAATAGCTGTAGGGCCTTCCAAAAATTCGGAGATTCCTTCGAACTCGGTTCCCTTTATTGCGAAATTAATGAAAGTGTTCTTGTATACCTTGTAGGTTACGCCTGCTTCGCGAAGTGAACGACGAAGTCTGGTATCCTGCTCTACGGTAAGTCCTCTGTAGTCAACAACTACGATAGAGCCGGCATCTTTGATGTTTTCAGAAATCTCAGCAACTATGGGAGCTTTCAATTCAACCTTTGCCATTTTGTTACCTCCTTATAAGATTATGCCGAACAGGAGATTTATAAAGAAAAAATCCCTCAGTCCAAAGACTGAGGGAAGTAAATACATAAATACTCACTGGTTCCTCGGCAGGCGCTTCTTCTTACGACGGTTCTCCGTCACCTGCTGTCTTCGGCCTTGTATAAATTAACATATCAAAATCGCTATGTCAATTACAAATTAATATTTTGCAACGCTCATACGAACGCCGGGGCCCATTGTAGTGGTCATTGTAAGAGACTTGATGTACTGTCCCTTTAATGCTGCGGGCTTAGCCTTTACGATAGCGTCCATGATAGCATTGAAGTTCTCTGTAAGCTGTGCCTCTGAGAAAGAAGCCTTTCCTACGGGAACGTGTACGATATTGGACTTGTCGAGACGATACTCGATCTTACCTGCTTTAATATCGTTGATAGCCTTGGTAACGTCCATTGTTACGGTACCTGCCTTAGGGTTGGGCATAAGTCCTTTAGGACCGAGCACCTTACCGAGACGACCTACAACACCCATCATGTCGGGAGTTGCAACAACAACGTCGAAATCAAGCCATCCTTCATTCTGGATCTTCGGAATAAGTTCCTCAGCTCCAACATAATCAGCACCTGCCTGCTGAGCTTCGTCTGCCTTGGGTCCCTTAGCGAAAACAAGAACCTTAACGGTCTTACCTGTTCCGTTGGGAAGAACTACCGCACCACGAATCTGCTGCTCAGCGTGACGTCCGTCACAACCGGTACGAATATGTAATTCAACTGTTTCATCAAACTTAGCTGTAGCAGTCTTCTTAACAACAGATACGGCTTCGTCTGCTTCATAATACTTTGCGCGGTCAACTAACTTAGCTGCCTCTGCATATTTCTTTCCGTGCTTCATTTATAATATCCTCCTAATGTGGTTAACGCCTTGGCGTGACAATATGTCAACGGAAGTTTCCTTCCTCCCACTTGTGCTTGTTATTAGTCTGCTACAGTGATACCCATACTTCTTGCGGTACCTGCGATCATGCTCATTGCTGCTTCGATGCTTGCTGCGTTAAGATCTTTCATCTTGAGTTCAGCGATCTCTTTAAGCTGAGCCTTTGTAACGGTAGCAACCTTTGTCTTGTTGGGTGTGCCCGAACCTGACTTAATGTTGCATGCTTTCTTTAACAAAACTGCTGCAGGGGGAGTCTTAGTAACGAAACTAAAGCTTCTGTCTGCGTAAACCGTAATGATAACGGGAACGATGGTATCGCCCATATCTGCGGTCTTAGCATTGAACTGCTTTGTAAATTCCACGATGTTTACACCGTGCTGACCGAGTGCAGGTCCAACCGGGGGAGCGGGTGTTGCTTTGCCGGCAGGGATCTGTAACTTGATATATCCTTCTACTTTCTTTGCCATATCGGCACCTCCTGAAATAAATGTGGTAAGGCGTACCCTTAACGGCGGATGCCGGGGTACTCCCACTTGGCCCTACGGATAAACCGTAAAGCAGGAACATATATTAAAGACTTTCGTCTTAAATATCTTGATATCAGTTCATAGCGCGAACTTCCGCAAAGCTGATCTCAACGGGAGTCTCACGTCCGAACAGTTCAACATTGATGGTTGCGGTCTGCTTGCCGTAATCCATACGTGTAACAACACCGACGGTATCTTTCCAAACGCCGGCAACGACAGCGATCGTATCGCCTTCCTTGAAGTCTGCCGTAACATTCTCGGTACGGATACCGAGAGATTTCATCTCCGCTTCGGTAAGCGGAACGGGCTTGCTTCCGGGACCTACGAATCCCGTAACTCCGCGGGTGTTACGAACCACATACCAGGTATCGTCGTTCATTACCATCTTTACAAGAACATATCCGGGGAAGAGTTTTTTCTGAGATGTCTTTCTGACACCGTCTTTAACTTCCACAACATCCGTAAGCGGAACACGAACTTCAAGTATGTCTTCTTCGAGATGACGGTTTGCTATTGTCTTCTCGATGCTGTCTTTAACTTTATTTTCATATCCGGAATAGGTATGGGCAACATACCACTTAGCTTCTGCCATGCTCTTTCTCCTTACTGCGTAATGAAATTAACACCGTACTGGATCAGAAAGTCAAATACGGTGATCAGTCCGCCGAGAACCACAGCGATGACCGTAACTGCAACAGACTGTCTTAAAACAGACTCTTTTGTAGGCCATACGATCTTCTTGAATTCCGCAGAAACCGTCTTAAAAAATCCGGTCTTGTTTTCTTTCTTGGAATCAGCCATTGTTTTCTCCTCTTATGCCGGGATTATTTGGTCTCTTTGTGCATGGTGTGACGCTTGCAGAATCTGCAGTACTTCATGGTTTCCATACGATCGGGATGATTCTTCTTTTCCTTGGTCGTATTGTAGTTTCTCTGCTTGCATTCGGTACATGCCAATGTGATCTTGGTACGCATATATCTTACCTCCGAGTAATTTTCACAACTGATTTGATAAATAAATAAAAACGCAACAA